>JACCDO010585767.1_pt1 | contig 11931 bp, 1 predicted proteins | sample 7446101 | NCBI WGS metagenome assembly JACCDO01 (sample SAMN15323440, study PRJNA562643) | freshwater metagenome | isolation source: river surface water | place: USA:Blue River Watershed | collected 2017-08-16 | reverse complement strand
GGTACGCAACCACATTCAAGTGCCTCATAGAGGCGGAATGTCTCTACATTGTTTCCACGAGGACAGGGTACAAAGACTGTATCCAACATGCGCGCGATGTATTGATTCCTGCTTAATTTCTCTTTGCTCTCCCATGTGTCAACCAATAAAAGCGAATTGGGCTGGATGCCTTTGAGCGGCTCTAGGAGCTTGGTGCGATCCTGCCATCCCGTTCCATAAAACGACCAGATGGTGTTTCGGAACGGCAGGCGAGGCGTCTTTGTCAATGGATCTTCGGAACCATTCTGCAACGTCCAATGATATCCAAGTGGCACAACCACAACCTTCGATCGGATGGATTCTGGAATGTCAGCACGAGGATACATACGTACAACACCGAGGCATTGAGAATTTGAATAGAAGGAAATGGGATCTTTGCAGAACTCATCACTCAAGTGAAGCACATAATAGGGGATCTTTTCTTCTTCCCACTGTTGGAAAAGTGCCATATACAATTCAAGATGGGGTTTCTGCACGATCACAATCGGTTTGTCGGGCATTATCTTTCCATCTTCCAAGACCTCCACTCGGAAAGGTGTGTCCTTTCCAATCAGTTCTTGCATCCATTCTCTCTCATATGCATTTGTAGCATCAAAGTTGTGCTCCTCGAGGACAACGAAGGTTCTGCGACTCGGTGAGGGTGGTCCTTCGCGAAGAGACATTGTGAGCCTGGCTTGGGGTTTTGGTTCTTGGGCTTTGACTTCCTGAGGCTTGGGTTCCACAAGACAGCTTCGTGCATCCTTCAGGGCTTGTTTGAGATCAATAGGTTGCGATTGCGTTTGTTGCAGCAGAGGCATATATTCCTCGGGTGAGAAACGATCATCGTTGTTCCACAAATCGCTGTCAAAAGAATCCACACGATTAAAGTTGTTAAAGGCTGAGCCTTGGTACTTGGGGTCTTCATCTTGGTAACAGCCTGTTACAAGAGGATCTAGGAAATAGTGATTCAGTTTCTCAACACGATTGCAAACCATATGGTCTGCACTTGTGTAATATCCATCGCGCTCTGTGATTGTCTCTAGAATCTTCTTTGCACCTTTGCGTGAAAGAATGTAGGAGTAGTTGCACCAGTGGAAATAGCGATTGGGAGGATTCTGACCGAACATGGAGTTCATAGCCACCTTGGAAAAATGGGCGTTGACCTTTTCCTTGTGAACTTCAAATCCTTTGCGATTGGGAGGCAAGATACCCCCTAGATAGATCACATCATAGTCTTCGGGAATGTAAGGTGCAGCGGCTTTCCATTTCTCTTCCCAGCCTGGCTGAAACTTCACATCATCCTCCAAAATCAAATAATTCTCAATATCAGGTTTTTCATTTGTCAAGTTCACCCAGAGTTCCAAATGACTGAGAGCACAGCCCAGAATGGCTTTCTTCCATAAGAAATCATGAGGGCGGAACAAGCGTGCAAGAGCAGGACTGAGCTTCATCTTGCGACCTTCATATGCGGAGAAGCGCTGGACGCGTCCCTCAAAGTCGGGATGATTTGCAAAGAACTTCTTCATCCGATCCTCACGACGATCCAAATTAATCACAAAAGCATCGCTAATCTCATTTGTGAAAGGCTTGGATACAGCAAAGCCACCGCGGTGGACGTACAGAGACTTTCCATTCTGAAAGGTTCTTCGGAGACTGTGATCGCAATAGATCTCATCCATAGGATAACGAGGCACACTCATACGTTCGCTAAAAATACTCAAAATGGATTGATCGTGACGATGACCGAAAGGCTTGCCGTCGCGCACACCCTCCCATTTGGGACCTACAATCACCTCTCGTTCCTTGGACCATTTGTATGCATCAGAGAAAAGCCAAGTAGAGAGCTGACTTCCTACAACAAATGCGATGCATCCGGCCCACAATTGTTGGGAATTTTTCTCTTCCTCCGTTACATGCAAGCGTTTGCAGAAGGTTTCATGGCACCATTCACGGTTTTTCTGACGGGGATCTTCAAGGAGACAAATTCCTTCTTGGGCTGCAATGGATAACCAATTCTTGGGCCATCTACACAAAAACACTCCCGCGTCCATGTATAGACACAACCGATTTTTGTACTCACTGCTTTGAGAAATATGATTCAGAATCCAGAGCTTCCATGCAAAATGAGACGGGTCCCAATAGTCAGGGAATCCTGGAACGACCTCGTCCTCAGGAAGACGGTTGAACTTGGCGAAGGGAAATGTTTCTTGAAGTTTTGTCACTGCAGAATCAGGCACATCCTTTGCAAGCCAAACTAGACTTGTGAGATCTCCCATGACTTGCTTTTGAGCTGAGATACCCGAAAGCTGTTGGTAGAGGCTTGGCAAAAAACGCTGGTTTGCCATTGTAACAAGAAGAACATCATTTTGCAGGGAGTTCTGCTTCGCAACCATGGGTTCTTTCACCTCGGGCAGTAGGCTTCTTTGCCGTGCCAATTCCTTCGCTTCCTCACTATTTGAAGCACCCAAGAACCGAGGAATGTTGGTTTGATTGAGAGTTGCCTTATAACAGGTTTTCAGAATTCGGTATGCAATTTGGCTAAAGGTGCGACGTACCATATCTCTCTTATATTCATCAAGTGCAGGTACACCATACATTTGGAGATACAAAGCAGGATTTTCATCAATCTTGCGAACAGCCTCAATGAGTTCTTCCGCAGAAGTAAATTTGCGTGCATCAATGAATCCCTTGGTATCAAAATCGCGATCTACCTTAGGATCTCCCCAATAAATGGGAATGCAACCCGCCACTTTGGCATGGAGCAACTTCTCTGTTGTATATCCCTGGGAACTTGCGTTTTCATAGGCAAGGCAGAATTTGTAGTTCTTCAAAAACTCGTGCTTCTTGAGTTCGCCACCACCTCCACCCAATCCTGCAAAGATCTCATCTCCAATGTTGTTAAAGAGACGCCCTGCAGAATCTACTTTCTTGTACCGATTTAGCCAGTGGAATGCGTCGTTCCGCACAGGATTGCAAGGATTGGTGACAACAAACGCACAGAACTTCTTTTTTTGAGGAATTTCATCCGGATAGATTTTGAGGCAGCGATCAAGGGGCAAAGGCTTGGGATTCTGGATCTTGTCAAGGTCAGCACCAAACCAGTCAATCTCTAACATCCACAAGGGAAGGCGAATGTATTTCTCATCAACGAAATCTGCATGAGGGTATCCTAAATTCAGGAAGATATCGGGCCCTTGAATGGGATTTGTATTCTCCCCTGTATAATGCGCTTTGGGAATGCCCCTCCACTTCTCTTGTTTCCAGGTTTCTCCAAACGGTCCGAAGAGAATACAATTGGGTTTGACTCCCGCAGGAAGTGTCTCCTGGGAATAGCCCAGGATACTAGGGCGGGGATCTAGCTGTTTGGATCCTTCTTGAAGGAGAAGCAAGAACATATTGTAGGCTGGATTGAATCCATCCCACATATCCAAAAACAAAACAGTCAGTGTTGCTGTTGCTGTTGGCTTGACAGGATCTACAACAGGTTCACTTACAGGTTGGCTGACAGGCTGTTGGGTAGGTTGGGAAACAGAAACTGGTGCCTGGGAAGCTGTCAACTGGGGAAGAGTTTGAAGTGCCTTTTTCCATCCCTCCACAACCTTCATAGAAACAGGAGAATACAGTTCAAGAATCTTTTGTTGGAGAGCTGGAAGTGCAGTGGCCTGAAACATCCCCTTTCCCTCATGAATGTCTTTCTGGAGCTGAGTCAAAGCTTTTACTGCACCATTCACACTGTTTCCATGATAAATATACCGATCATAGTCAGGCGTTAAGTTCATAAGACCAGGTGCATTGTGAACGAGAGGAATCCCCAACCACAATGCTTCTAGGAGATAGGGCCTGAGTCTGCGAAACCGCATATGGGAAAGAATACAACTCATAGGATCCACAGACCAATCCACGACTCGTTGACGACCTACAAAGTCGCCACTCACATCTTGAATTTGACAGTGTGAAAAGACATTCTGTTTGAAGAATTCCGAGTTCTGAATGGGTTGCGCGTTGTGGAGCTTGTATTTTTGGAAATGAAAATCAGTTTGTTTCTTGAGCTCCCGCAGAATGACAAGAGGAAGCGTACAACTGGAGGTTGCAGAATTGTTGGTTTCACAAATGTGGACCGACCAAGGAAGAATCTTCTGGGATTGCTGTGTGAGTGTTACTGCGACCTGAATCCAAAGAGGCAAGCCAGCATCTTTCCGATGAGTAATGATAGGCGTTGGAGTCCAAACAAAAGGAACCTTCATGACAGGGACGCGACTCAAGGTTTCCAAATACTGGATTTCATCCTCTGTGACTTCTTGATCGAACGCCCACACAGCGCTAAGACCCTCTAGATTTCGCTTTCCCATACTGACAGGAAAAATACTCGTTTCAATGTCTCCAAGAAGAGTCGGCTTACGAATGACCCAAATGCATTGTTTTCCACATCGCTGTCTTGTTTCTTTGTCTGCAAGGGTGGAACTTACTTCCAACACAAGATCAAAAGGCTCTTTTACATCACACACATGTTGACGAGGATAGGTATCTTTCAAACTATGAAGGTCATCCCACCATTCTTGACGTCCATTTAAATTCAAAAGAGTAACTTCATGACCGAGTTGTTTCATGAGTTCCGCTAAAGCAAATACTGCAGCTGAGCCACCGCCACTAAAGACGGAAAACTGAAAGTGAGCTGTGATTCCAACTCTCATTCTGGTTTCTTGATGGAAGAAGCTGTCATGTCTTTAAACGCAGGTTTCGCCGCAAAGCTGGGCCCACTCTTTTTGAATGGCAGGGTTGTAAGGTGAGTGTCTCCAGGCCATCTGTCTAGCATGGGCTTTGTATGCCTCTAGATTGTCTTTGTGAGAACTACGAATTGCATCGTAGAGAGATCCTATTTTTTCTAAATCGGAACCCTCATAACAATATCCAAAAGATCCCCATGCACTGGATGCATTGTGGATCACAGGGAATCCGGCCCAAAACAGTTCAAACAACATATAATTGTATTCATTGTTCCACTGGTGCAACAGGAAGGTGGCTGAGGGGTATTCTTTGAGAATTGTTACAATATCTTTGCGCCCATAGAAGTTGATCTTCTTTTGTTTGACAAGATCCAAAGTGGGTGCAACGGAATCCTTGAAGAAAGGCGTCGCCATTAAGCGCTCGCCGTTGTAGACACACACTTCCCCATTCCAATCCGGGTGTTTGCGGAACCAGCGTTCCATTGCCATGATCGGTACAATGCTGGTCTTCTGAAAACTAATGTTGGGTTCCATAATAATGATTTTTTCAGGCTCGTGGGCTTGCCGTGGGACCCACTGAATCCTGCGTCGCCCATCATCCGTCAAAATGGTGGGATCCCAGATGTAAGGTGCCACTTTCTTTCTTTCAGTACTAGGATCAATATGATTGAGAGCTGCAGCGTATTCATCATGTTGTGCGTAGTGAGGTGAGACCCAAACTTCATCCAATTCCCCAATCACGTGATGTGAGAAGTTCATTCCAGGATAAAAGACAGGAGTTTCAGTATCAATATTCAAAATATTTCCTAAATACAACTTGCAGATCTTGGAACCACACATCTTGAGGAACTTTCGTAGACTTGGATCAATACTCATTCCAATCTCCATATAGACTTTGACAGGAATCGGTTGCTTAATTAAATCTTCTACACACATGACACGACAGCTTCGCAGAACTTCAGGGATGCCCTCAAGTTGTTTGGGTTTGGAATTCACCAATAGGATAGGAATCCAACCCATCGCATCAAACATTTTGTAGAAAAAATAGATGTTTTGAAAGAGTCCATTGGAAAAAATATTGTCATCCGTGATGGTGGCAGTTGCCAACAAGATGATAGGACGTTGAATGAGGGAGGGTATCTTTGCAAGTGGTTTATAGGGTTTTAGCTCAGAAGTGGGTTCTGCACCCATACGTGTCATCCCTGGGAGGAGAAATCCATGTGGATCTTCCATTGCTGATTCGGTATAGATTTTGCAAAAAGAAACTATCCGCACGATAGAGTGATGGCGAGTCCATTTTCAACAAATGAGCTCTTCCTTCGGAGCGACCGAATTGCCTTTGGTAAAGTCCCACCCGAAGTGGCGAGCCGTGAAGAACGGCTGTTAATTGTGCCAGATTTGCCTGGTTATAAACTTTTCTTTGGATTGTCCTCTTTAGTCTCAACAAGTGCTGTAACAGGCACATTAGAAGCCATTTATCCCCAAAATGCATCTTTCACCTTTGACAATCAAACGAAACAACTTGGAATAGGAATCAGCTCTCCACAATATGGATTGGATATTGCAACAACAACAGGTGTTCGCATCTCTGGTGGAATGTTGATTGCAAATGCATTGGGACTTCAGAGCGTGCCTACGGCCGCGCTGATTAGTACATTACCTGCATCAGTCTTTGCACCGGGCTCAATTCCTCCAACAGCAATTGCATCTACAGGTACAATTGCTGGAATTAGTGTACCCACCTCCGCCTTGTTTAGTACACTCCCCACACAACTCTTTGCACCTTCTTCCATTCCGTTGCTAGCCCTTCAAAGTTCTGGAATTGTATATGCCTCTAGTTTTATTGCAAACAGTCTCTATGGTGATGGCTACAATGTTTCCAATATCCCTCTAGCCAATATCAATGCAGATATTGTAGGAAATTTTTTCAAACCCAATACAATTTCTCTGTCTTCCTTGGCAAGTACAGGTCAGCTTTGGATCAAAGATGGCTCTGTTCTTGTGCCTTATCTTAGTGCACCGCAAATTATAACAAGTTCCATTACTGCAAACTATGTGAGTTCTCAAACTATACGAGTGGGGGATATCCAAGCTTCGTCTTTTACAGCAGGGATTCTAAACTTTCAAAACTTGTCTTCTTTGACATTAGCAACAAGCTCAATTCTCGTTGGAGGTGGTATTACAGCAAACTATTTTTCAGGAGATGGTGATGGACTTACCAATTTAAATCCAGATCAGTTGAATACTGTGATTCCTTCTGATAAATTTGGATACCGCTTGATTGCCTGGGATGCCATTAATCCCTATGGTGCGTTTGTCTGGATTGCAGGATCCGCCACATTTGAAGCAGGTGCACCTGTCACCGTCCAAGGTACACTTACTGTCAATGGTGCCACAACACTCAATACTGTCACAGCAAATTTGTATACAGGAAATGGCAGTGGTTTATATAATTTGAATGCTGTTTCTTCGCTATCACTGCGAAGTACTGTTGCAGGCTTGGGTACAGCAGGATATTTGTCAACTGGTGCGTTGGGTGTAATTACAGAAAATCTTGTTTCTACTGTTGTTGGTTTGGGTTCTATAGGATATATTTCTTCTTCCCAGCTGCTAAGTACGATTAGTTCACTTGGCTCACTGGGATATGTAAGCACTTCTCAACTAACCTCTACTGTAAGAGGATTGGGTTCTGTAGGGTATATTTCTTCTGCTTCCTTGACCTCCTCTTTAATCTCTACAACAATTGCATTTCAGACAGCTGGTTTCTTAAGTTCTCAGAATTTGCTATCCACGGTCGAAGGATTAGGTTCAGTTGGATATATCTCCTCTGCTTCTTTGGCATCCTCATTTATTTCAACCACAAACTTTATCGGCGCTGCTATTTCATCCTTCTCAAGTGCCTTTGGACCTGGGGGGGGCACAATCAGTTTGGCGAATATTACTTCAACTGTTACGGGACTCGGATCTGCTGGATACATCTCCTCTGCTTCCCTAGCATCCTCAATTACATCCACAACAATTGCCTTCCAGACTTCTGGTTTCTTGTCCTCGGCTAATCTTCTTTCAACAGTGGAGGGTTTGGGTTCATCAGGTTATCTCTCTACTCTCTCTCTAACATCGTCTCTCATCTCCACTACCAATTTTATAGGATCTGCAATTTCCTCCTTCTCAACTGCATTTGGACCTGGTGGTACAGATATCACTGCTATTACATCAACAGTGGAAGGATTGGGTTCATCAGGATATGTCTCTACGTTGTCTCTAACATCGTCTCTTATCTCCACTACCAATTTTATAGGATCTGCAATTTCCTCTTTCTCAACTGCTTTTGGACCTGGTGGTACAGATATCACTGCTATTACATCAACAGTGGAAGGATTGGGTTCTTCAGGATATATTTCAAGCGTCTCTCTACAGTCTTCTCTTACATCTACCACAAAAGGCCTTGAGACATACATTAGTAGCTTTATTGATCCTCAAGAGCTAGCCTCGTCTGTTCTTCAATTTATTTCCAGTACATACCTGACTTCACAACTAACATCTACAGTCACGGGCTTGGGATCTGCTGGATACATTTCAACTGCTTCTTTTACGTCTTCACTCCTTTCAACAAATAATTCCATCGGAGTGGCAATTTCATCCTTCTCAACTGCATTTGGACCAGGAGGCACAAATATGACAACACTCGCATCTACAGTGGAGGGACTGGGATCCATCGGCTATATCTCCGCTGGCACTCTGAGTACTGCCCTCATCTCCACAACCACGGGCCTCCAAAGAGCAGGATTTATTAGTTCGGCCAACCTTCTCTCGACAGTAACTGGTCTCGGCTCCATTGGATATCTTTCTACAGCCTCTTTGACATCCTCCTTGATCTCCACAACAACTATGATCGGATTGAGTTTCTCAAGCTACTCAACCTCTGTGGGTGGATCTCTTGCAACAGTGAATTTAACATCTACTGTTACTGGTCTCGGCTCAATTGGGTATGTCTCTACAACAGCGCTTGGTGCCTTTCTATCCACCATTTCTACCTCTTATAGAAATCAATTTGATACAGTGACGAGTGTGATTTCTGCCTTGACTGTGAGTAGTTTGACATTTGGTACAGGGGATGGTTTCTTGTCAATGCCTGATATTCGCCCGACCGCAATGAGTACATTGGTAACACAAACTAGCTCTCTGCAAGCGTTTAATCTACAAATTGGTGCCACCTCCACTTTAACAGCTATCCAGTTTTATGGACTCCAAGGGAACTTTTTGAATACAGTCATTGCGGAACGTTCACTTGCAGCAGGATCTCAGGAATTTCTAGTCTTTAAGGGCTCTTCTTCTGCCGATCAAATCCGCTTCCAGACAACAGGTATTTTTGAGATTGAAACAGGTGTGAGTTCGCGGCTTTGGTCCACTGTCACTCAGAATGCGACACCATCCTTTATCATTGATATCAACAGCAATGTGGGTATTCAAACAGCAAGTCCAGGTGCCACACTTGATGTGGCAGGAACTGCGCGCGCTGTCAATTTAAGTTCCCAACGATTGCTCGTCTCTTCTATCAATGATTCATTACTTCTTAGTTTGGTAAGTTTGACATCTACTGTTACAGGTCTTGGATCCATTGGATATATTTCTACTCCTTCTTTGATTTCCACAACCAATTTTGTCTCTCTCTCCTTCTCATCTTTCTCTAGTGCAGTAGGACCTGGTGGTGGCATTACAACTACAAACCTTCAATCAACAGTAGAGGGTCTAGGATCTGTCGGCTATATCTCTGCTGGTACTCTCAGCACAGTGCTTATCTCTACAACAAATTTTATTTCTCTGTCATTTTCCTCTTTCTCTACTGGAATTGGTGGAGGAGGAGGGGGTGGCCTGACAACGGGCAATTTGACATCAACTGTAGCAGGTCTTGGCACAGTAGGATATCTGTCTTCCATTCCTTCTATTCTCTCTACCTCTGCCTTCTTCACAAGTTCTGCTGTCATCAGCACAGCTACAATTGGAATCATGAGCTCTCTTGTTACAAATGCTTCTACTGCAAACATCAATATTGCAACTACATCCTCTGTAACCACAAATACAATCACCATTGGCACAGGGGGTGGATGGATACTAACATCTCCTATCCAAACAGCCGCACTGAGTACAAATACACTCTGGGCGGACACTTCGTATGTAACGACAGAAAATGTCACAACAGGCATTATTTCAACTGTAACAACCAATAACATTACACTGGGTACAGGTGGAGGATGGTTGGCAACCTCTCCTATTCAGACAAGTATCGTCAGCTCCATCTACATGTTTGCCAATCAGCCCTATTTTGATACGGTGAATATCGGGTCTGTCTCTACAATGAACTCTTTAGAGTACTATGGTCTCTTTGGGAACTACAACAACACTGTGCTGGCCGAGATCTCCACAGGAGGGGGAACACAAGAACTTTTAGTCTTCAAAGGCTCTTCGTCTTCAGATCGTGTGCGAGTGCAGACCACGGGAAACTTTGTAGTTGAAACAGGTGTGAGTGCGAGACTTTTTAATAGCAACACAATTCCAACCTTGTCAAATGCTACACCTGCCTTCATCGTCAATACCTCTTCCAATGTGGGTATCCAAACAGCCAGCCCAGGAGCTACATTGGATGTTGCAGGCACAGGACGATTTGTCTTGGTAAGCACACAGCAATTGAATTTTAGCAGTCTTGGAAATGCCAATTTGCGACTCCTGAGTTTATCTACGGGCTATACCAGTCTGTCCTCTTTGAATATTATTGATCCGTTTAATGCTGCAATTAACTTTTTGACAGTTAGCAGTGGTATTTTGTTGTTGAATGGATCTGCTATTTCAGGAGGCGGTGGAGGTGGTGCAGGTGTCAGCCAAATAGTGGCAGGAACCAATATTTCCATCAGTCCTGTGGGTGGTACGGGTGTTGTAACGATCAATTCTACTGGACCCTCATTGACTGAACTGTATTCAACTGTTGGAGGACTAGGATCCATTGGATACATATCCTCTGCATCCATGGCATCCTCGTTTATTTCCACAACAAACTTCATCGGATCTGCTATTTCTTCCTTCTCAACTGCGTTTGGACCTGGAGGAATTTCCTTGGTGAATATTACCTCCACCGTTGAGGGATTGGGCTCAGCAGGATACATCTCTGCTGGAACTCTCAGTACTGCTCTCATTTCTACGACAATTGGTCTCCAAACCGCTGGATTTTTATCCTCTGCGAACCTACTTTCTACAGTGGGTGGATTAGGGTCCATTGGATACATTTCTACTGCATCTCTCATTTCCACAACATCAAATATTACCTATTCCTATGGGGAAGGTTTATCCACATTATCAACAGCTATCTATTCTGCACCATTCATTTATCCAGGACAACTGTTGTATTTGAACTATGGGATTTCTACTGGTTTAACATCCAATTACAGAGCGTTACAAACCACCCCCACTCCTCTAAATGCAGGGTATCTTGTCACCACACCTCTGGCTGGAAATTCAATCAGTACAGTTGCAGTTTTCCAGTCGGATTTTTTTGTACCAACCTTTATTCCTGCAGGGTTCTGGGAAAATCGTCTCTTTGCATATGCATCAGGTACAAGTGTGACTGCCTTTACAGAATTGTATAGTAGAAGTCCTGCAGGTGTAGAAACATTGATTAAAACAACATCGTCCGCAACAACAACAATCTTGCCAGGTGCCTCCCCTCAAGAAAATATTATTAACATGAATGTACCTTATACAGCAATATCTACAGGGTATAGCATTGTGTGGAAGGTATTTGGTTCAAATGCGAATGCGGCTGCTCGCGATCTGTTTACGAATTTTGAAAATGGAAATACTTATTCGTATTTGATTACAACCTTTGGTGGTGCAGCTGGGTATGATTTCCCAGCTGCTTTTTCAACGCTTGCGCTTTTCACTAGCAACACAAGCAATTACTTCTCATCGCAAATTGTAAGCACGAATTTGAATCTGATAAGCACAGTTGGAGGACTTGGTTCGTCTGGGTATGTTTCGTCTGCTTCCTTGACGTCTTCTTTGGTCTCCACAACAGTCGCCTTTCAAACCGCTGGATTTCTCTCCTCTGCGAACCTACTTTCCACAGTGGGTGGCCTAGGATCCATTGGGTATGTATCAACAACACGCTTGATATCTACTGTGGTAGGGCTGGGATCTG
>JACCDO010200316.1_pt1 | contig 11933 bp, 15 predicted proteins | sample 7446101 | NCBI WGS metagenome assembly JACCDO01 (sample SAMN15323440, study PRJNA562643) | freshwater metagenome | isolation source: river surface water | place: USA:Blue River Watershed | collected 2017-08-16 | reverse complement strand
AATTATGATTGTAGTTGCGAAAATAAAAGATTAATGGAATTATCTCAAGATTTACATCATAGACCAATTATATTTATAAAATTTAATCCTGATAAATATGAAATAAATGGTTTAAAAATAACTTCTTGTTGGAGTATGAATAAAAATGGTATTTGTATAGTTAATAATTAAAAAAAAAAAGAATGGGATTTGAGACTAAGTTTATTAAAAAATCAAATAGAATATTGGATAAATCCAATAAATAAAATAAACAAAATAATTAAAATAATTCAATTATTTTATAATGAATAAATTAAAAAATTAAATAATGATTAAAATAAGTCATTAACACCATAGCTTTTACAAATTCCAAATGTTTTTCTATGAAATTTTGTTAATCCATATTCTGTTATAGCTAATAAATGTTTTTTACTTCCGTATCCCATATTATTTTGAATATCATATTTTTCCAAATAAGGATACTCTTCCACAAGTTTTAAAATATATCTGTCATGTTCTACTTTTGCAATAATTGACGCCGCTGCTATTGACATATATGTATCATCACCTTTTATTACACATTCATGTTCAATTAAATCACCGTTTTCATCTCTATAAATATAAAATTTATCACCATCTACCAAAATTTTTTCAGGTTTTATTTTCAAACTTCTTATTACATCATGCATTCCCGTTAATGTAGCTTTCAAAATATTTATATCATCAATTTCATCATTAGTTTTACTGACAACAGCGTAATCAATGCACACCATTTTAATAAACTCATATGCTTCTTCTCTTTGTTCACGTGTCATCTTTTTCGAATCCTTTATTTTTATGTTAAATTCTTCACATAATTCTTCTATATTATTTGGTAATATAACGGCTCCTATAAAAACAGAACCGAGTAAACATCCACGTGCGCATTCATCAATTCCAACTTCAAGGGTATTTTCTGTTTGATAAGCTTTAAGCATTTTTATTAATAATTATTATTAATTAAATCTTTAAATTAACTATTGAAAAATGTTTTATCAAAAAATAATATTGAGTATTTAGTTTATTTATTTTAATTATAATATTTTAAAAAAATAAATGGATTTTATTATTAATTATAATAATAATGATAAAATAGATGAATTAAAAGACAAATTTAATAATAATAATAATATTGTATCAATACCTGATATATTTACAAATGATTTTGTAGAATTATTATTTAAATATTCATTAACAGAAAAAAATTGGGTATTAGCATGCGGAATAGATAAAGTACGATATGAAAATAAAATAGCACCAATGAATCAACAAAAAAATGACTTATTAGGAGTTGAAGTAAATAAAGCTTTCTCCCAAAATCGTTTTTCATATATTTTTCACAGAACAATGAATAATAAAACACCATCATTAATTGAGCAAAACATTCGTGGTGCATTAGAATCACCTAATTTTTTGGCATTATTGAATAATATAACAGGAATGAATTTAACTAAATTATCAACACTATTTATGTCAAAATATAGGTCAGGACATTTTTTATCACCTCATTCTGATAAAGGAAATGGTAAAATCGCATTTGTTATTAGTTTATCAAAAGATTGGAGGCCTCAATATGGTGGATTATTACACTTTTTGAATGAAGATAGAACACAAATTATTGAAACATTATGTCCTGTTTTTAATAATATGGTGATATTTAAGGTAGATGATATAGAAAAACCACATTTTGTAAGTCATGTAGCGCCAAATGTAATATTTAATAGAATTAGTATTAGTGGATGGTTTGAATAATTATTTTTTATACAATACTAACATAATAATATTTGCTAAAATAATAAATAATGCCCCTAATGTTTTTCTAATAGTCATTTTATCATTATTAATAACAATTCCGTATATAAAAGCAGTAATTATACCAAAATATGATAATATACTATAAAATAATGGGCTTAAATTATATATTGCATAATATTTTAAATAATGACCTATTGTTCCTATCATAATATTAAAAAATGAAATCTTTTCAAAATTATCAATAAATTTTGTATCAACATTAATGGTTCCTTTAATGTATTTATATAAAATGTAAACTGTAAGTATTATTGCGCTGAAAAAGTATGATAAGAAAAACTGATTCCAATTATTAGACGTTTTAATTCTATTTACAATAAAATATAACAATGCTTCGGTAAAAGCACATAATAATACTGATATTATACCTTCATATTTATAATTTTCTACCATAACTTCATTGATATTTTTTTTATTTTCATCTTTTAGTTCATCTTTTATTTCTTCTACTTTTTCTTTTTTGATATTTTCAGGAATAATATTAAAATCTTCATATATTAATAAAATACCAATTACTGCCAAAAATAATAATAACAATATTTTATAATCTATTTTTATACCTGATAATAATATAATCATAATAGGATATGTATAAAATAGTGTGTATCCAACGCCACTTTCTAAAAGTAGAAAGCCTCTATGTGTAAAATATAAATGCGCAATAATAACTATTGTTAGTAAAAAAACATTGTATGAAATAAGATTATTTAATATAAAATCCCAATCTATAAAAAACATTGACGCAAATATAAATATAATTGCTCTGTCCCATAATTTTGTAATTATATCAAGATTTATATATTTAACCATAATAGGATGTAAGCTTAACATTGATTCTGATATCAATTTACTTAAAATAGCACTTATCATACCTTCTTATTTATAATAAATATATTATTTAATAAAAAATGATTTATATTTACTTTTATTTTTAGATTATTTATATATATCATAATTATTTGAAATATATAATAAAATACATAATAAATACATAATAAATAAATAATAATACATAATAATATGAGTAAAAAAAATAATCAAGCTATAACTATTCAAGACTTAAAAAATGATACATATGTACCTACTTTAACTCGAGAAGAGTTAATAATGGAAATGAAATATGTTCAAAATGACCGTCGTAATGGATTACTTGAAAAATTATTAAATTTGAAAATTAACTATAATTTTGATGAAGAATTTGGTAATGAATTTGGAGGAGCTATTAATGATAAATTATTATTAGAATTGACAGAAGATATGGATATAACTTCTATTAAAAGCATTAAAGATTATATTTTATGGAAACAATGTACTTCTTTAATTTATCAATTACAGAAAGGATATATTACTGTAGATGAAATCTAATATTATTTAATATTTTTATGAAAAAATAAAAAATGATATTTTTATAAACCTAAATTAACTATATTATAAATTAACTATATTAAATTTATTATTATACTATTATATAGACTATTTATATATAATGAATACGCAAATTATTGAAAAATTATCTTTAGATACTATAAAAAATGATAGTTTTATACCATATTTAACACACAAAGAAGCACTGTATTATGTAAATAATATTGTTATTCCTGAAAGACGTATAAATGTATGTGATAAATTAATATATTTAACAATAAATTATAGTTTTAATGAAGAATTTAGCACTGAATTTGGAACAGTTATTGATGAAGAATCAATATTTAGATTATCATTGTTATATAAAGATGATATTAAAAAGATTAAATGTCATATTTTATGGGTTCAAGTTAATGCTTTAATAGCTCTTATTAATGAAGGACGTATTGATGCAGATGATATAATGTCATATTATTAATAAAAAAAATGAATAAATTATAAACTTAATATAATATTATTATAATATAAATATAATATAAACACGATATATATTCAATAAAATGGCAGAAAAAGACGTTGATGATATACGCAGTCCAGATACTGTTAAAAAAGAAAGGCTTGTAGGAGGGAATTCTTATGAAGATGATTTTATCGAAAAAGAAGTATTAAATGACTCTGATTATGAAAAAGCTATTGCTGATTCAATAGATGAATATAATAATTCAAATAATTTAGAAGAAGAATTATTAAAAGAATCCGAAGAAGAATATATTTTTCAACAATTAATTCAACAAATTAATATTGACGAAATTGAGAAAAGAAGTCTTTTATTGCCACAATTTACTAAACGTCTTGAACGTCTTTGTTTTACTGAAAATGATAGATCTATAAAAGCTATTATAGAACCAATTATTATTGAATATAAATTAAATAAAATCAATAATATTGAATTGGAGTCTGATATATATGATAATATATTTGAAAATTTTATTGATACTTTATATCAAAAACCTATTAGTTTGGGTAAAACTACTACTGTGATTACAAAAGATGAAGATACATTAATCCGCAAAATATTTTTGAAGAAAGAATGAAGAATATCTTCCTTTTTTATTAAAAAAATATATATTTATAATTTATAATATGTCAACTAAAAGATCACATAATAATTTAATTAATCCTTATACAGATCCTGAGGGAAAAGAAAAAATAAATATTGATAAATCATATATCAATAAATCATATATTAATAATTTATATAACAAAATTAAAGCTAATATAGAAAATAATAATAATAATAATGTACAATTAATTAATAATAATAATTCTAGAAAACAATATATTTATAAGTTTGTTAATGATATATTTTTAATGGTTAAGTTTAGGTATGAAATAAGAAAACCATTTTATAATGAAACAGAAAAATATAAACCTATTTTTTTTGAACAATTTAAAAAATATATGAATTCTATTGTAAGAATTTTATTTTATAAAAATATAGATTTTAATAATATAGAAATAATAAATTCCATATCTAATTATGTTTATAATCATATGATAAATGATACATTAGTTGTATTACAAATATATTATTCTCAAAAACAAAAAAAATTTAATAGAATGTATTTATATAATCCTACACATAACATTAAAAATAATAATAGAATTAATATTAATACAAATTATTTTTTAAATAATATTATGTCAAAAATTAATAAAGAACTAAGAAAATATAAATTCATGAGTATGAATAATACTGAAAAAAATAAATATATAGATCAATATTTATCATTAATTGACGAAGAAAATTTAATTAAAGACAAAAATTTAGATAAAGAAAAAATAGAAAAAATTATTGATTTAATTATTTATTCAATAAAATTAAAAATTCCGGCTGAAAAAATATTATTAGAATCTAAAATAAATAAAATAATTAGAGGAAATTTTACTACAATGGAAAATATAAATTAAAAATATTTAATAAAATAATATCAGATAATAATATTACATAATAATATATGTCTAGTTTATATAATTTAATATCATCCAATAATTTATCAGGATTAACTAATAGTATTTTAACTTTACCTCATAATATAAATACTAAACCTTTATCTAATATTTTACCAGAAAAAGAACATCATCATCACATAATAGCTGAAGAAGAAGAAGGTTTCAATATATATTCAAATTTACAACTTAAAACTGGTGGAAAAGGTAAAAAAATATCTACTAAAAAGAAAGAAATTGATACATATACAAAGGATAAATTAGTTAAAATTGCTAAAAAACATAATATTAAATTATCATCAAAAGGAGTTAAACACACTAAAATACAATTATTTAATACTTTGAAAAGAAAAAAAATGATTTAATATAAAGGGTTTATTGTTTTTTTCTAAAAATAAATATTTACAGAACAAAATATTTAAAAAATAACAAGTTTTTTTGTAGTTCTTTTTTTTTAAAAGAACTTTTATATTAAAATAATTTTTATTATTAATATTAATAATAAAAATGAGTTTCTATGCTGTTCATAAAGGGCATAAACCTGGTATATACAATACATGGCCAGAATGTGAGAAACAAATTAAAAATTTTGTAGGAGCACAATTTAAAAAATTTACTGTAAAAGCCGAAGCACAAGATTTTTTGGAGCATGGTTTTGGTGCTAATAAACCAGCTTTTATGAAGAAAAAAGAAAATGCAGACAAGAAAAACAACGATAAAATTGAAAAAGAATGTATTGATGATGAAGATGATAAAATTTACATATATACTGATGGAAGTTTCATTAGAGGTCATAAAACTGTGCCTGATATTGCTGGATATGGTATTCATATACCAGCTAAAAATATTAGTCTTGGATTGCCATTATTAAATCAAAAAATAACAAATAATAGAGCTGAATTAACAGCAATTATTGATTCTTTTCAATATTTAGATGAAAATGATTTGAAAAAGAAAATATGTATATTTACTGACTCACAATATTGTATTTATATTATGACTGGTACTGGTGAAAGATATGAAAAAAATGGGTTTAAACAAAATGGTAAACCTGTTCCTAATATTGATTTAATAAAAAAAGCATTAGTTATTGTTAGAAAATATAATATTGTAATATTAAAAGTTAGAGCTCATACTAATTTAAAAGATGAACATTCAATAAATAATGATATTGTTGATAAATTAGCAGAACAAGGAGCTAAAAAAAGTAATTTAAAAGAAAAAACTTTTAATGATATATTTTTTATAGATGAATCAAATAATAATGATGATGATACTTTTGCTTACGATAGTGAAGAAGAAGAATCAAATAAAAATAATAAAAAAAATCCTATTAGGCAATTTTTTAAAGTAAAAAATGAAGGAGCAAATTCCAAAATAATTCCTAAATCAAATATACAAAATCAAGATTATGACAATGATTTTATAGAAAATGAAGAAGACATTAAGATTTTTAAAAATAATTGTAAAAAAGCATTTGATAATAATAGTAATAATTTAATAAATCCGAAAATTCAAATGAATCAATTATTTGAAATGGGTGAATTATCAAACGCAAATGATGAAAATATTTCTTTAAAAAAAGTATCAAAAAATACAAAAGAAGTAAAATTATCTAATTGGTTTATTAAGAAATCAAATTAAACGACACAAACTCCTTTTTGTCTTTTTACTAAATAATAACATCCTTTTACTAATTGATATGTATTAAATACATATGTACCATTATCAAATTTTTTAACAACATATGTTGTGTTGTTTGAATTATTACGTCTAATTTGTGTATTTATAACTTTTGGCATAATTATAATATATTGTTAGATATTTATTCAAAATATATGAAAAAATAATTTATTTATAATAATATATTTTATTATAACATAATGACAAAATATATTTTATTATTATAACATAATGACAACATCTATTATATTTGATCCAAGTAATCCGGTTGTTTATCAAGGAAACGTAATTATAATAAATATTTTTAGTCCTGATCCAACACTAACTTATGAATGGAAACCTTTTAATAGAATATATTTAGATGATGCATATGTTCAAAATTATGGAACATCATTTAGATTAATACCATATCAAACGCAAACATTTATTGTTAATGGAGTTGATTCAACTGGAACTATTGTATCAAACTCACAAATAACAATAAAAGCTATAGAAAAACCCAGTTATTTATTAGATAATGATTTATTACCAAATGAATATTATGATATTATAATAAATAGAAATACTAAAGAATTAAGAAGAAAACTAATTGAAAATAAAATATTATCTCAAAAAATTATTAAATTTTATTATAATCAAATCTTAAATGCATATAGATTTGAATGGACCAATAAAAATGGAACGTCATATAAAATGCCATGGTTAACATATATACAAGTTGTTAATGAATCAAATGAAGTAGTAATATCATTTAAAGAACAATGGAAATTATTTCAATATATTCATATGAATCAACAAAGAAATGGATACACAAAATCAAATTTTGCATATTTAATAAATATTGTAAATTCAATTTATCTAGAGAAACCACAGAAGATATACTTGATTAACTCATAGTGTATGGAAACATGGGTTTCCCCGTTCTTTTTAGAAAAAAGAACTACAAAAAGATTCACCTCATTTCATTGGTTTTGTAGTTTGAGTTTTTATATTTATAAAAATATATTATTATTTAATAATTTATAATGACAACATTAATTGATTATAATCAATGCAAATTATGTAATAGTTATGTTTATAAAAAATATTTTAATAATCATTTAAGAGAGTGTAGTCAAAAAAATATTGAAAAATACAATAATATTATGAATAAATATAAAAATTATAATACTAATGTAATTGTAAATAATAATTTAAAAGTAAATAAAGATGAACAAATTAAAAAAAATGATTCTAATGATAATAAATCTAAAGAACATGATATTAAAATAACTAAAGATGATAAGCCTAAAGATGATAAGCCTAAAGATGATAAAAAAGATAAAAATAAAAAAGATGATAAGCACAAAAAAGAAAAGGATTATCAGCTTAAAGAATATGTTCCGCAATCATTAGTATCATATAATGATATTAATCAAGTGTTAAAAAAATATGATTCTTTATTTTCCGAATATGTTAGTGGAAAATGTATTGCTTTAATTGGTCCGGCTGAATCAATTTTAAACACAAATAAAGGTGATATTATTGACAAATTTGATATAGTAGTAAGATTAAATAAATCAATTCCATTACCAGAAGGATTGGAACACGATATTGGATCTAGAACAGATATTATATATAATTCATTAAATACAACTGATTATCCTGGGCAAAATAGATTTGGAACAAAATTATATAAAAAGCATGGTATTAAATTTGTTTCAAGTTCATATCCTTTTAATAATCCCATATTTAAACAAGATATATTAAATTATATTAATAAATATAATTTTGAATTACCTTTTAAAACGTTTGATGATAATAAATTTAGAAATCTTGAAAAATATCTTGGAACACGTCCTTACACTGGAACCTGTGCAATATTTGATTTATTAAGTTATCCTATTAAATATTTATACATTTCTGGTTTGGATTTTTATCATTCAAAATATTATAAAGAATATAGAGAAATAACAAAAGGTCAGCAAAAATATTCAAGAGATAGTAATATACATCAAGCAAAACCACAATTAAATTATTTAAAAAATATATCATTATTTGATAATCGAATTATATTGGATTCTTTTTTAGATACTTTATTATATTCCAATTATTATAATTTTTATAAAGAATTAAAAAAAGTAGAACAAAATATATTCAATTATGGTGATCCAATGATTGAAAAATTATTTTCTATTAAAAAATTTAATTGTGTTTTTACTAAAGGTGCATCATTATCATTTAGTAATACTAATAATGAATTAAACATGCCAACAATAATATTTACAAATAATTATTATTTCAATAATAAATCTAATGAATATTTATTATTTATATCAAGTAATAAAGATGAAATGAATATTTTAAATAATAATATGGAAAAAAAACGATTTATTGGTAATTTTTATTATGTTGAACATCATTCTAAAGAATTACCATCAATATTTTTAAACCGTAATTATTTAAATTTTATTAAAAATATATTAAAACATATAAATATTGTTAATTGTAATACTTATTTATTATTAGTATTATCTATTATGTTATATTTTCCAGAAAATCATTACTTTTCATATAAAGAAGTATTGGAAAATTTTGGATTAAATATGGAAGAAAAGAAATTAGTATTATTTTTACATAAAAAGAATAAATTAAAGCTTATTTCGTAGTACTTCAATAATTAAACCGAATCCAATAATATTTAAAACTGTTTTATACTTTTCTTCAATAATAAGTTTATATTTATTATTATTTATTTTATTAATACTACCAATATCTAATTCAAATAAATATATTTTATATTTTATATTTTTTACATCTTCAATAATATAATAAATATCATTTTCTAATGTTATTTTAATTAATCTTTTATCATTATATAATAATGTATAATCTACATTATAATTATCATAATTAGCAGTAAAAGTATTATATTTGTAATGTGATATATTTCCAATAGTTTTATTATCAATATCTTTTATTTTTATATTATTAATATCATTACCTTTTGTTTCCAAATAATTTTCCATTTTTTTATTATAAAATTCAAATGAAATATTATTATTTTTTGAATTATTTTTTAGAAATATATGTTTATATATTTTTGAGGGTTTATTATTTTTTTTAATATTATCCTTATTATTTTCATCAGTATTTTCACCAATATTATATTTTATAGGTTCTCCATTATATTGTAATAAATCTAAAATTCCATTAGAATAATGTTCTTTATTATAATATGTTTTATAATATATTATTAATAAAATTACAATAAAAAATATTATAATATTTATTATAAATATATTTTTTGAAAAAATATTTTTAGATAATTTCATATATAATAATTATTATATAATAAATTTTATTATAAATTTTATTATAAATTTTATAAAATGTTTAAATTACCTTCTACTTCTTTCTTCGAATACTACGGTGTTTTCATCTTCTTTCATATGCTTATAAAATATTGTTTTTTTCTTTATTGTATCATAATCTTTAGAATTATGAAAAAATATTTTATTTGAATTATTTATTGTTATCATTTTTTTATTATCATTAAATTTTATAGATAATTTTGCTGAATAACCTTTCTTACTACCTATCCAATATATACGATTATTATCTCTACTTATATATACATATATACCATCTTTAGATATAGAAATACTAATCCAGCCTTTTTTTACGAAACCTTTAGAATTTTTTATATCAACATATGTTGTTGTCAATTTAATACTATATTTTCCCATTTAATATATATAATGTCAATATTTTTTTAAAGTTTTTTTCTATAAAAATATTAGCAACATTTTATTACTAAATAAACGCAGAATATTTATAATAATCCTAGGTACTGTAGATTTCATTAAATGAATTATTAATAAAATTATTTTCTATAATTCCAACAGTTTTAAACATATCATTTTGTACATTATATTTCATTTTAGTATCTTCATCATCTTTAGGTGTCATATCTGGACCTTTATTCATTTCTAATAAATAAGGATGTAAATTTTTATTAAAAATAACATCTATTCCAAATAATTGAAAGCAAATAGTATTTTTAATATTATCACTTTGATATAAATTTTTAGCCAAACATTTTGAAACATTTTTAAGTAATAAATTAATTCTGTTAAATAATAAAGCACCGCTTCCAGATGTGCTATTATTATCAATATATTTAATTAATTCATCAAAATATCTTGGATTAATATCATAAATAGATACATCTAAATGATAACTTGTAATATTTGATTCAAAATCTAAATCTTTATCATTATATTTTTTATTAGTATAAATACATTTACCAATATTTGATACATAAAAATGTATTTTATTATTTTTAATAACAATTAATAAGTAAATTCTTAGATTCACTTTTCTACCATTTACTAAATATAAATCTCTAACATATTTTTGTGCAACTTTATAATCATCATTTAAACCATTAATAACATCATTATAACTTTGAGTTAATTTTAATCCTTCTTTTCGTTGAACATTTTTTTTGAGTATATAAATATTATTAGGATTATAATCTTTTTTAAATAATTCTAAATCATCTTCATCATATAAAATATAAGATTCGGGCATTAATTGTGATGCACCGGTTCTACCATAACATTTAACTAAGTTTTGCCATATATGATTTTTAGCAACAATTGTATCACAACCATTTATACCAAATATATATTTATTTTTATTATTATTAACTTTAATATCTAATAACTCATTTTCAACATTATTATAACCACAAGGAATATAAATGTTCCAATTTTCATTATTATTATTTATATTATGTTTATCAAATACCATTTTTGTAATTTGTCCTAATTGTTTTTCAGGACATCTATAATAATTTATTTTATCATTATCTAAATTATAATAATTATTATAATGTTCTTTATTATTTGTTTTTTTATAAATAATATATAATAAATATAGTATAATAATAAATATAATTAAGTATATGAAATATTTTATATTAAAAAATTTATTGTTAATATATTTATTGTATTTCATTATATAATTATAAAAGATAATTTATATATATTAAATTATTT
>JACCDO010555247.1_pt1 | contig 11934 bp, 10 predicted proteins | sample 7446101 | NCBI WGS metagenome assembly JACCDO01 (sample SAMN15323440, study PRJNA562643) | freshwater metagenome | isolation source: river surface water | place: USA:Blue River Watershed | collected 2017-08-16 | reverse complement strand
AGAAAAGATTCAAGAATCGCAACATATTATAAATCTATCTATTCAATCTGCTTATAAAATAATAGATATATTTAAAGAATTAAATAATAATTTGTTTATAATTCGAAATGAAAAGTCAAATAATCAAGTATGGAAATTATACAAAAAAGATACGTATAATATTTTAGTTTGTTTTCAGGATACATATCAAATCTTTGAAGAATGTAATAAACGCCAAAAAATTGGTTGGGCTACAGCTTGGTTTGAGAGTCCTGAACTACCTGATAATATTCGTGAAGAAGCTTCAAATATATTAGCAGATTCAATGTATAAAGAGTTTGATTATATTTGGATGAATAGATTATGGGTGAATAATTATGAAAATAAATGGAAAATAGATGGCCCTTTTCATTGGTATTTATATCAATGGGCTACAAATATTAGTATAAAGAAAAATTATTGTATATTAACTTAATATGGATAGTATTTCTATTATTACAGAACATAAGAACTATAAATTAATTCCTAATGCACATTATATGTATTATATTGGTATATTTATAATTCTATTTGTTCTATGTTGCATAAGATATAAAAAGCGACAAATGTATAAAAAACGTCCAAGATTTAATAGTATGGTCTAAGTAGGTACAGGTATAGGTGCAGCAGAAGCATTTGCCTTTTTCTTAGCATCAAGAACAATTTTCATTCCATTAAGATATGTTAGCTCACAATCTTTGTAGTAATCTATTAGAAGACTTCTTGCTAAGTAATTAACACGTTCAATTTCAGGGAATCCCTTTTTGATGATATTATCACTTAGAGAGATTCTGTACCTCCCTGAGGACTTATCACGTTGTATATCAAACAATAATTTAATAATGCTTCCACATCTAGCAGAGTGTTCTATTTGTCTCTTATATAATTGATTTACTACAGAATATACACTAGTAGTAACAGGAGCAGGGACTAAGATATTACCAGTTATTGTGCCACATAATTCACGGTCTCTCTTATTGTAAATACCTTTTAATCCAGCTTTAACCGCTTCTTCAGATGGTAGTTTTTCATCACCGAATAATCTACCCATTGTTTTCATAAATTCAATGTATTGCTGTAAGCTAGAAGGTTTTCCGTCAGGACCTGGTTTAGTTCCAATAACTACTCTAGGAGTTCCAATTAATACAGTATCATAGAATAATTGTGATAAGGCTGCCATTCCTGGACTACTATCAAGAGAAGAACCAGGCTCAGGAATTCCACTACGTGAAACAGTAGTTTTGACACCAGAAGAAGAAGTCGATGTCTGTTCAAAGAATTTAGCCTTGCAAATGAAGGAGACTCCTGGCTCACCTTTAAGTGGTACAGTTTGTAGCAGCTGCATAGCTCGTGCGAGACAGTGTCCTAATGGTTTAGTTTTTGTCAGATTTTGTATAGTTCTAGCCAAACGTAGTTCTTCAGTTGTACCAGATTCTGAAACTGTGCCAATAGTTGTAGTATAAGTACTAACATCGCCTTCAACCAGTTTTTTAAGAAATGTAATAATTTTTCCTAAGGTTTCATTAAAATAATCACGTATAGTTTGTTCAGAACCTTTTATAGTGTATATTATCGTACCACGGCTATCTGGTCTTCTACTTTCAATAGTTAAAGTTCTTACAGAAAGCACTTCTATTGGAATAACAATACTTTCACTTGTTCCATCTTTTTTATAATATTTTAATTTACCAAATGTAGTTTTTATATCACCTCCAATACCCTCTTTTTTAGAGTAGTATTCAAGTAGGGAATATTTTTTAGCTCCAGTATATCCTAGATAAAAAATACCCTTTTGAAGACTAGTTTCAGATATAGTAGTTGGAACAATAGGTCGCCCATATTCATCATATTCTTTAAGTCTTGGTAGGAAATATACAACACCTCGGCTTGAATCCTCACCAGAGTAAATAGTTAGAAAACCTTTTTCATCGTTACGTGTATCAACTAAATAATTTCGTAAAAAGTTAAAATTACCTAGGGCCGCTGCTGAAATAGCTCCTCCACTTATAGATCCACCCATAGTAACATAGGGACTATATCCAGGTGGTAAGAGACCTTTTTTGGCAGCTTCGCCATAAATTGGAATAATCCCACTTTCCATCATAAATTTAGAATCATCCACTAGAGTTAAAGCCAACGCTCCATATATTTGGAATATTCTAGTATAAAAATAAGCTAATGTCAAGCAAAGACTCTGTCTTTCTCCCTCAGCATCCTCTGGTGGATTTACAAGTTCCTTAACAGGTCTGAATGCTATTAAGCCTCGTTTATCTTTAGTGGGAACAATTTGTAGTTCATAAAAGTATTTATAAAGATTATTAGCCATAAAAATAACATACTTTTTACATTCAGTAGGATTAGATAAAGCTAAAAAGTCCCGTACAGTTATTTCTTTAAGCATATAATCTAACAATACATCCATTAATGATCGCGTATCACGGGTTAAATCAAAGACTTTTTGCCTTGTTAAAGTACTAGGTATTGATTGACCTGCGCCCATCCTATATCAGCTTTTTATTATTTTGTTAAAGATTCCTACAAAACAGTTTCAAGAACTTCAGAGTGGCTCTCCAAACGTCTTAAACATTTCTGTAAAGTGGCAGTTGAAATTTCACTAGCTTCTGCAATTTTTGATAGTGGGATATTCAGAATTTCACAACGTTTAATAACAAATGCTACACAACCAGCTGCCAGACTTGGTGGCATATTTTCTTGTGATAGTCCAGCCTCTTCTGATTTTTCAGCTACTCGCCTACAAAGCATAGTAAGATTGTCCATTTGACTACGAGGAATAGGTAGCCGACTAATTGGGAGCTGAATATATTCTGTTGCGCGAGTACTAGCTTGACTAGGTTTGTTTGTAGTAGTATTATTAAGAAGTCCTTTTTGTCGTGCCAGAGCCATAACTTCTTGCATTTGTTTGAGCGCTTTTGTAAAAGTTGCTGAATTTAACCCGAAAATATCAGCAATTTCTTTAGGCTTTCTAGGTGAGCCAGATTGTTTCAAGCTCATATACAAACAGGCAGATAGTAACGCATCTCGGCTAAGCCCTTGACGTCCTCCAATATCCTGTAGAGTTGTATATAATGTTTTAGCTTCTTCAATAATTGATTGATTAATACCAGAATTTAGGCCAATTAGAGATAGACGCTCACAAGTTTGAATGAAAGAACGTTCTTTGTAGGGAACTGTATTCCAAGAATGATATTTACGTACGCGGTACATAGTTTTAGCAGTTCCATACCCATTTAGGATTACAGTACCCATTGATGCTTCTGGTAATCTAGGATCTTGGGGAGCGCCAACGCGTGTAGGGTCACCTCCACGGTCTTCTTGAGAGAAGAAACGATATTCAGCTGTATTATCAAATGGACGAGAAATTACATATCCACATTCCTTACAGGTAATTAAATCACTAATATCGAGACAGTCTGTATTAAAACAGAGAGGGCAATTGTCCATATCAATAGTAAGTTGTTTTTGTACTTTACTAAAGTCTGGCTCGTCGTCCCAACATTCAAAAGGAGGCTCATTATATGAACTTAATTTACCTATATCAGAGGCAAACGTGTCTTCTTTGATTGTTGAGAGATTAGTACGAAGCTTAAAGAGAGATTCCATTATTGCTACCCTGTTTGTGTCGGAAACAATCAAATCAATTTTTTGAACACAAAGCGCTTTTTTCAAAAAAAGCGCGCAAAAATTTAATAATCACCCACTTTTTTCTAAAAGTGCTAGTAGGAAAATGAGTTATGCCTCTAATTCAACAAGTAATATAACCAATTCAGCAAATAACTCTGTGATACCAGGGCCAAATGAATCAAAGCCACAGCAGGGTTCTGAGAAAAGAACATCAATCCTTCCGAGTATGATTCCAAGCGGTATTGGTTTCTTTGGTTCTCCTTACAGCCCAGCTGATGCTATGATGACACCTCCACAAATTGGCGTAGAAGTGGGAAATTCAATGGATTCTGTTATTTCTGCAGTTAAAGGTGTGGGATTTTACTCAGATCAGATTGGATTTGGAGCTCCTTCAACTGGTTTAACACAAGGTATGCCTTTACAGCCATTAGGTGTGAATTATTTTCTTAAAACAGGCCTAACTTGTTCAAATGGTGCTGAAATGTGGCAGTATATACAGGGTATAACACAAGGGGATGCTCTAGGTGAAAAGCTAAAGAATGTTATGGCTGAGATGGGATTGCCACCTTTGAAGGGTTTAGCACCAGGTATGATTGAAGACGCAGAAAATGCTCTTAATCCAAGTCCTTTATTAAATGCTCTATTTGGCTCAGGTTATCCCCAATGTAAGCAAGTAACAATGCCAGTAGGTGATGCATATGGTAGAATAGCTGATCCTGATACAAATGAAAATTGGATAGGTGATACTACTGGTGTTCAACAAACAGGAAGCGGTTATGTCCAAACACGATGGGTACAAGATACAGATAGACAAGGAAATCCTGTAAATTTAACAAGAGATAGATGGGCTGCTACACCAAAAACATATAATCCTGATGGAACACCTGTTGTAACTCCAGTAAAAGAAGCATTTCAAAATATAATGACAAAACCTGTAACAGCTATCACTGTAGGAGTGTTATGTCTTTTAGCATTAGCATTCGTAAAACAATAGACTTTTTAAATAAAAATATTTGTTCAAAATATAAAGATGGCATCTGAAAATGTACATATTGGAACATATTCAAAAGGAGGTAATATGAATGTGATGGTGGGTCACGAAGCAGGTTTATTTAATCGAGACGGTTCTAGTAATGTATTTATTGGCCGTTCGACCGCTATTGAAAATCGTCAAGGTTCAAACAATGTATGTATAGGTATGGATGCTGGTAGAATGAATGAATCTGGTTCAATAAATACTTATGTAGGCTTTACGGCTGGACTAAATAATAAGGGTAATAATAATATCGCAATTGGTTCATTTTCTAGTCATAATACTTCCAATAATGTAATTGCTATTGGAAATTCTACTGGAGCAAAAAATGAAAGTTCTGTAAATAATGCAGTATGTATTGGACATTGCTCTAAAACTGCCCATAATAATACAATTGTATTATCTGCAGCGGGTCGTGTCGAAGCCACTAATCCTAATGGATTTTTTGTAAAACCTATTAGATGTCTGGAAAAAGAGGGTGTGCCTTCTAAGTGTGTGTGGTATAATGAAGAAACTTGCGAACTCTGCTATGCACCCTAGAGGGGGACACAAGCCTCCCCCTAACCCCCTGGTTTGTTATGACTGGGACGCAAGCCTCCCCTAACCCCTGGTTTGTTATAACTGGGACGCAAGTCTTATGGCTGTGTAGCAGCTAAATCATTACCCCTTTGTTTATTATAACTGGGACGCAAGTCCCTAGTCCAGCTGAAAGCTGGTTTTTTGGAGACTTTAGCACTTTTGTAAAAGTGCGCAAAACAAATGTTAATGAGTTTTTAATTGCCAAAAAAAAGTCTAACGGACCATCTTGTATGCATAATATGCACTTGCCCCACCGAGAAGTTGAGCAAATACATAGCTAAATAGATCCATAGGCTTTAGTGAGCCATTCATATACATTGCCAGAGATACAGCAGGATTTACGTGACCACCACTGATGCTGGCTACTAGGAATATTACCAGCGCTAGAGCAGCACCAATTACTAAAGGATTTCCACCACTGGCAAAGATAGCAAGAATAAAAAAGAACGCACCAATGTACTCAGCGACATAAGAGGCAAATGTAACTTTCATTTTCTACACTTATTAGAGATTTTATTCATACTCCGTAGTAACTAAATGTCTAAATCAAAAAAGAAAAGTTGGAATAAACGTCCGTCATTTAAAGTGTTACCAAAATATGTTGAAGCAGAATGAATTTGTTGAGAGTCAAAGAGAATTAGTCTGTTATATACATTGCCAACAACATCAACAACATCAAATTCGGTAGAATCTAAAAACCCTTTTTTAAATACAATATTGTGTTCATCCTTACCTACTTTAGTTTTAAGTGTGTGTTTAGACCTATATAGGGTTGTACCAGATTCTGGTGGAGCATTAGGAGTTAAAAATACAATCCCTGCATATTGCTGTTGATCAATATGATATACTAGTTGATCTCCAGCTACACAAATCTGGAATACTCCATTCGTACCATAATGTTCCCAATTTTTAATTTTCATACCCATAATTTTTTCAAATTGTTCTTTTAGCCCATTAAACCTATATGGTCTATCTGTACGTTTTCCTTTATGATAATCTTTATGATAATTATATTCTAAACTTAGTGCAAATTTACGAATATCATCAGGGTTCTTATAAAAATTATCTACAACTACAAGTGATGATACAGGGGTTGAATTAAATTCTACATTTAAATTGGAACAAGGTTCTAACTCCTCTACAACACTTATATTTGATTCAGTATTAGTGTCAGTAAATTTAAATGGAAAAATATTATTCCAAACTCCGTCAATTTCCATTTGTAGAAACACAGGTTCTAAGTTAGAACATTTAAATTTCCAACCACAATTTTTAATTGTTTTATTCTTATAAAATTCAGCTACATCGAGCCTTTCTTGTATTTCGACTGCAATAATATTATTACCTTGTAGTGCTCTTAATGGAAAAATATAATTTTTAGTATGAAAACACCACCCTCTAATTAATCTGGCCTCATTAATTTTATTATTCATATCAATATAACCCTTTACATCCCTATGAAGTGTTTCGTGCATCCTAATTTAACATAAAAATAAGATTTAAGTTCTTTATACTAGATTTAATCCTATTTAGAAGTTACACCGTTTGTTAATAGTTTTTGTTGTGTAATCATTCGTGACCCAATATTCATAGTTTCTAACTCCTGTAGCAATAGTTTAGTAGCATAAGGGATATTAATATGACTAAATTCGGTTGAGTTACCACATCCACGACAGGCCCAAATACTTTGTTCAGCATTTGCAATAGCTAGGAGACCACAGCATTTACAAGAGTAACAAGAGAATGAATCAGAACACTCCATTAGTCTCTCTTTTGTAAATTCAGCCATACCATGAGCTACTACACAATCTCTTTCCATTTCCCCGAAGCGAAGTCCTCCTTCACGTGCTCTACCTTCAGCAGGTTGTCTTGTTAGCATTACAAGTGGCCCAGATGCACGTGAATGCATCTTATCCGCTGAGCAATGTCTCAACCTCTGATAATAACAGGGGCCAATGAAGATAGAAGTCTCCATCATACGCCCCGTGTATCCGTTATACATAATTTCATTACCATAGGGTTCCATCCCATAATTATCTCGTAAATGAGCCGCGATATCATCAATAGTAGTTCCATTAAAGGGTGAGGCATCACCGAGACATCCTGCCATACAGCCCAGCTTACTTAGTAGCGTTTCCATTAGCTGACCGATAGTCATACGAGAAGGAATAGCGTGAGGATTCATAATAATGTCAGGTACAATACCAGACGCAGTCTGTGGCATATCCTCTGGATTTAGAATCATACCAGTTGTACCCTTTTGTGCGTGCCTCGTTGCGAATTTATCACCAATCTCTGGCATACGATCTTGACGCATACGAATCTTAGTAAAGTTGTAACCCTCACCATTCCTGTTTTTATAAATCTTATCTACAAAACCACACTCATTATTACGTGGCATTTTACTGACATCACGTTGCTTCTTGGCGCCAGCTGGGAGAACGGAGCCTGTAGCAATGCGTAGAGGAACAACTTTACCAATTAGAATATCATCAGGTGTGACATATGTGTCCTTAGGAATAAAGCCGTCCTCTCCTAGCTTTTCATAGTTAGCATTCTTAATATGTTTTGTCTCAGTAATATCAGGCTTACAGAACTTTTCTTCTTCGCCACTGCTCTGATTCTTACGCTCTTCATCTTTGTATGTACGATAGAAGATTGAACGATAACGAGCTCTCTCTAAAGAGCCGCGATTTAGCATAATTGAATCTTCTTGATTGTAGCCAGAATATGTCATAATTGCGACGACCACATTTTGTCCTTGTGGCAGAGTTGTTGAACCATAGAACTTACTCATATATGGTGTAACCATAGGGATTTCAGGATAACAGAGTACGTGAGACATTGCATCAAAGCGCTCACGAAAGTTGAATGAGTAAATACCCATTGCTTGTTTTCCCATTGAACTCTGATAGGCGTTACGAGGTGATTGATTGTGGTCAGGAAAGGGAATACAAGAAGCAGTTGTACCAAGAAGAACACTTGGATGAATTTCACAATGTGTAGTTGAAGGATCATTAATTGCTTTTTCATAATCCATTGCAATGTACGTTCCTTCTGTCTCTCCAGCATCAATATATTCAAAGAGATTACGCCCCTTAGGACTTTGCCACAGTAGTAAGTGATTCCATTCTTTAATATTAAGAATTTGTTGCTTTAGCTCACCAGTTTTATCAGCAGCAATTTCACGTAAAGTAGGAGCATAATACACAGGACGAATCACACGACCAGCTTCTGTAGTAATCCAAAGCTCCTTAAATGCATTTTTCCATACAATACCTGTATGAATATGGAGCTTACCTGAACGTTTAGCCTTACGTAATTCAGAAACTACTTCAGAAGTACATTCATTTGGTAGAACACCAATCCAAGAACCATTTAGGAAAACTCGAGTATTATTATGTTTCTGTTCAATACTGGCTTCCCGCAAAGAAATTAGCTTATTTAGATTTTGGATAAATGCATATACTGTAATAGGAGAGCTGAAGATAGTAATAAGCGTTGTTGTTGCCATATTTTTAATAACACCTACACCGTGTCCCTCTGGAGTTTCACACGGGCAGATATATCCCCACTGTGTATTGTGTTGCTTACGAGGAGCAATTAGCTTTCCCGTTTTCTCAATTGGAGTGGAAATGCGACGCAAGTGTGAAATACTAGCTGAGTAATTCATTCTGTTTAGTACCTGAGATACACCAATTTTTGATGGACCACCAATCTTTCCACTACCAAAATTACCTGTAGCAAGAGAAGATTTTAGGCATACATCCAGAATTGTCGATTTGATAATTTTGTTAATGTTATTAATATTAACAATCTCAGTCCAGTTACCAGTAGCCTTCCAGGAACCCCCGTGAATCTCCTTAGATAGAGCAGCCTTCATATCTTTTACCATACGATTATTGTATGTTTTCCTAAAGAGGTCGGCAAGAAGGAAGCCTGGAATATCGACACGTTTATTAGGATATGCATCACGATCATCAGTAGGAATGCGCTGTGTTGATGTCCATAGCACCTTTCGAGTCATATGTGCCAGGAAACACGCCTTTTCATAGTTCATTTCACTGCCGCCAATATGAGGAAATAGTTCTTCACTCAGAATATCTTGAACATTATTTTGTTTTTGTGATTTCACAGACCAGGTATTGGTATGTTCTCCTAGCCAGCTTAGTGCCTGTTCTTGAGTTGTAATTGATTTTGCTTCAAAGATAGACTCTGTAATAATTGGATCATATGTTGGGTCTTTTTCATAACCAATAATTAGATCATAAATATCTTTATCAGCTAGTAGTCCAAGCGCACGGAAAAGGATTATGATAGGAATTTCTGTTTTAATTCTTGGTACTGTTACACGAAGCATAGTAATTAACTGATTTTTAGGATGATATACAATCTTAACAGTATTTGACTTAGGAACTTGATCATTATCAGGTCCAATGCATTTAATTTCTACAACTTCCATTTCTTTTGCATTACCACGACCATTACGAAATACAAATGGCCTATTTTCTGACATACGCTCCATAGAAATCATAGCTCTCTCACCACCTTGAATAATGAAATAACCACCCAGGTCTTCAGAACACTCCCCTAGTTTTGATGGGTGAATATGCTTTTGATCGTGAAGGAGGCAATATTTTGAACCCACCATCACAGGGATTTTACCGAGATGTACATTGGGAAAGATACGTACATTTGATTCGCGAATACCATTTCGAGTATGATCTACAAATGTTGTAGTAACTTTGACATCCACATTAAGTGGTGAAGCATATGTTAAATTACGGAGACGTGCATCATTAGGCATCATAGGATGAATAGCACCGTTATTTTCAAAGATTGTAGGCTTTCGAATTGAAATCTTTTCAAATTCAAGTGTAACTTCATACTCGTGTTTTACCTTCTTAACATTAGATAAACTTCCATCAACAGCTGTTCCCATAAGGGCATTTGCTGCACTTGTAGATAGTCCAGTAGCAGTAGCTAATGCGGATCTAGGTCCAGCAAGAGGAATTTCCGGTGAGCCATATGATGTAATGGGATTTGCCATATGAATAATTTCAGGAATATCTACTTCCATAAATTGGTTAAATGACTCAATCTGATGACTTATAATTTGTTTTCCATCAGATTGAGTAATAAATGTTTCGAGAATATGACGATAACTTGGAATGAGTTCAGACATTTTAGTTTGCAACAGCCAAAAAACTAAATTAAGTCAAATCAAATTTTCTGGCAGAGGCTTTTATTTATAATCACATCGTACTTTTAAGTTCTGTTAGTGTTTAGGTTCAAATAAAAGTTCTTAATAATAATTAAGAATGTCTGAAATTAAAACTGTTAGTATTTCTGGCCCTGCGGTAAAAGACATTACAGGTGGTGCTAAAAAAGGACGAAGAAGTACTAAAAAGAAACAGGAAGGCGGTTCAGATGAGCCTATTAGAGGCGTTTCTTCTGTAATGAATGTTGTAAAGGGAGTAGAATCAACTTCTTCAATTGCTTCTACTGCCGCATCACCTAATTCAAATACTTGGTTAAAATATCCCGCAGCTGCTCCTGTGCCTCCTGTTATAAAACCAACTCCTTCATATGTACCTTCTAATCCTATCAATGTTGCTGCACCGACTGCCCCCACCTTACAGCAAGGAGGAGATAAAAAGATAAGGGTTGAACTTAAAAAGAAACATACTGCCAAAAAGGTACATCTAAATCCCAAAAAAACAGATTCACCTAAAATGGCTAGTAAAAAACATCAAACAAAAAAGGCACGTAAAGTATCAATTGGTGTATCAAGTCTTCATAAGCGAATTACTCGCGCTAAAAAGTTACATAAGAATGTAAAGGATATGCCCCTTGGTGCTTTAAAGGATAAATTAATCAAAAAGGGTCTAATTAAATCAACATCCAAAGCACCTGAATCTGTTCTCAGACAAATTGCTGCCGATGCTGAAGTTGTAGCTAATAAAGCATTATAAAATTGACTATCTAAACCCTATTACTCAAAATATTATAGAAAATGGAAACTACTACATTAGCAGCAATCGCATATATTATTGGAGTAATCGCAGTAGTAGAATATATTTACTGGTGCCGATATCTACCAAGATTAAGAGAATCTGCTAGAAATAATTATGAAGATCTATAAAAATTGACAACCTAAATCCAATACTAAATATCTAGGTAAGATGAATAAGGAGAGCGTAATTGAACTAACACGAAATCTTGGAATTGCCGCAGTAGTTGTAGGGGGCGCAATTGTGGGAATGAAATATATTAATAGGTATCTATATGTTTCAGCAGTTAAGGATTATATAAAGGCATCTACTGGACTATCAGTTGATAATAAACCTGTAAGAGAAAAATATAAAGATTGTTTTACAATTGATAGGATTATTGATCCTGATTGTGATGGAAAATCACTAGTAATTGGTGTAAATCCAGATACTAGTCCTATTAATATTCTAAGTCATCAAGGAATTAGGCACGGAGAAGGTGGAGAAATTAAACATCTAACCTCATTTGTTAGGGCCGATAATGGTCTAATTTATGGCTTTGATGGCTCTACTAAACTAACCTTGACAAAAGATAAACAAACAAATAAGATTATGTATTCATTCGAAACACCAGAGAAAACTGTTGTAAAAGAGATGGATGATATTGTT
>JACCDO011855905.1_pt1 | contig 11936 bp, 13 predicted proteins | sample 7446101 | NCBI WGS metagenome assembly JACCDO01 (sample SAMN15323440, study PRJNA562643) | freshwater metagenome | isolation source: river surface water | place: USA:Blue River Watershed | collected 2017-08-16 | reverse complement strand
GGAGGTACAGATCTGCATTTTCGATTCCCAAACCGTTTCCTAAAATCATTTTGGCTAATACTTTCCTTGAATTAGTTGTTCCATCCACTTTTTCTCATCCTTTATTATGCTTATATTTTTACTTCTCTTTTCTCAAGCATTTGCTTGTAGTATTAAGTCAATAACATATCTTCTCTCTAATAAACCTATATCTATTTTACCACCTAATCCTACTCTCTCTAATAGCACATCCATCTTTGACAGCAATAACAGAACTGCTGCGTTTAATTTAACTCTTAAACAACAATTTGATACTATCCTCCAACCAATGAATAGCTTCAATCAACTCCTAACTGCAAATAATCCAAGCAATGCTTGCACACAACAAGTCCTAACTGTCTTTAATACATGGTCCACTGCAGCAGCACTCACCGGTCGCACAAATCCCTACAGCTGCCTTCTTCATCGCCTTACAACCTACAACGTAGCCACAGAATATATGCGACTTCGACAAACAAATAAACAACTTGTTACATGGTTCAATAATATTCAATTAGGAATACAAAGATGGCCTGTTCCATATATTAATAATTTTTATATATATGAGCAGCGTGCTCTTGCTGCTATTTCTATGCTACAATTTCAACCGATCCAATCTCTTACTTTTCAATTACAACAGTTTCTTCAACCTAAAATATCTAATAACATCATTACAACTGAGCTACGAGGCGCAAAAACAATTGAATACCATATCTACTATCTTAACGGCCTACTCGATCTTTTATATATCTATAAATACGCATCAGGATACAAATATCCTAATTGGAAACAATTAGAAAATGTTATAAATACTCTAAATGATACACAATATTATAATCATATTCTTAATATATCAGTTATTCCAGGTAATTTAGCTGCAATTAATCTTGTAAAACAACGTTGGAATTGCATTCAATATAATAAAAATTGTACTGTATTTAACAACTTGCGTATAATACTTACAAATCGCAGAAAAGTTGCTTAGCTATTATTAGATGTATTTACTATTATTTACTTTATTTATCCTGTTATCTCCTGGCTTTTTCTTAACAATCCCAATAATTGGCGGACAACTCTTTGCTAATAATAAAACAAGCCTTACGGCAATTCTTGTTCATGCCGCACTCTTTGGTCTAATTATCCACATACTGCGTATTTATTACCCCATGTGTATGCATAAAATGTAAATAAATAATATAATGCAGCTTATTGTATACATTGTACTTTTTATCATCCTCTCTCCTCGTTACTTCTTCTCCTTCATGAAGTCCGCCTCTGGACGCATTGGCTTCAAGGAAGTTGTTTCCCATGCAGCTGTCTTTGGCTTTGCAGTCGTTATCATGCAATGGATCAGCAAACGCTACGGTGTGTTTGAAGGGTTTCAAGCCCCTAAAGCAGCTGGAGGCGCCACTCTTGCTAACTCTTTAACTGGTAGAAATGCAAACACACCTGGATCAACTGCCACAGGAGGTCTTAGAACAACAGGAACAGGTGGGCGAAATACAGGTGGTGGCGGCGTAGCTGCAGGAGCAGCAGGGGCTACCAGAGTTTAATAAATTTCTCAAACATAAATAGAACATGAATATATTTTTATACGTAATTCTATTTATCATCTTTTCTCCCAAATTCTTCCTCCTACTTGCAGGAAAGTCCTCCGCACCTGTCAAACTTGGTGAAATCCTCCTCAATGCATTCCTCTTTGTCCTCGCAGTCTACGTCGCAGAATACCTCACTCACCGCTTCCATATCCTTGAAAACTATGAAGATGCAGCTAGAAAACAGTCTATATTCTCCTTTTTAAGAGACCTTATTGGAGCACCACCAGAACCTGACTATATATCCCCATCCCCTTCTTCAACATTCAACAATGATGTTACTCAACAAACTTCCAGTCGTTGAATGCACTTAATGTCTTTCATGCATAATAGCATAATATGGACTCCAAACAACCAAAAGGAAACATTAAAACTGTTTTAGATTTGGCTGAACGAGATGCACAAGATGATTTCTTCACTCCTCTAACTTCCGAAGAAACATGGTTCCTCCGTGATCAAAATCACACTATCCCCTTCACACCTACTATCCAAACATTCCCTTATCGAGGCCCGGCTGCCTTTGGATCTACCATTGCAGTCACCCTCAAATCCCAAGAAGTCGGCGACCTCCTACACTTTGTCGGCGTACAAATCCAATTAGGCAGCTGGCTACAAGCTACCGATGTTCTCAAATTCCTCGCAGGTGAATACACATTTGCAGACGCTGGCCAAGCTTGGACATGGGCCAATGCTATTTCCAATATCCTTATTGAACGTGCCTACATTCAAATTGGTGATACTATCATTGAACAAATGGATACCATTGGTGCATCCATCTTCTTCAGCCTCTTCCCTAATATTAACGAACAGTTTGGTATTGCAACTGACGCCCAAGGACGTTATTCCAGCATTTCCTACATCAACCCTAATCGCCCTTTTACAACAGAAGATGGAAATATTCTCTGCCTGCTTCCGTTTTGGTTCAGTCGTACACGCTATAAAGAGAGTCTTCCACTTGTAAGTTGCCATGAAGGCAGCGTACAACTCTATATCACCTTCCGCGAATTTGATCAAGTTGTTCGTCAAGCACGTGGCTACCGCGATTCATGCACAAGCACCCCCCTCAAAAAAAGATTTGCGGTTGGCCAAAATCCTGCTGTCTATAACTCCCTCCAATCTGCCACCCTCAATACCGCCCAATATTACGACGCTAGCGCAACACGTTACTCTATCCCACTCCTCAGCCCTACCTTTATGCGACAAATACTCCCCCTAACTGAACCATTCACCACCCTTCGCATCGGCCTCTCAAGCACCGATTATGCCTATACAGCATACCTTGAACTTATCCTACAATCAACCTTCACTATTAATCTCACTACCATTACCTTCTTCCTAATTGATGATCCCTCTAAAACATTTACTTATACACTCCCATCTTCTATTACATCCACTAAACTTGCATCAATTTCCTTCAATAATATTACAATCTCCAGCAAATCTCCTACACTTGTCCTCACATTTGGTACCGTCACAATTACACCTGATACCACTGTCCTTATCAACTCTACAACAATCCCCCCTGCCTTCCAAAACATCGAAATTATGGCATACTCCTCATTAGTTGATGGACCATTTAGAGAGCGGCTAATGCGAAAGCCATTTGAAATGCTCTACCATGAAGCGCAAGCTTTCCACTTCTACGAACCCACTAAATATGCTATTACTAAACCAAACAACCTTACTGATACAATTACCGTCAACATGAGCCTTGAATGTAACGGACCAGTTGAAGAAATTATATGGGTTATACGCCGACGTGGTGTTATTGTCAATAATGACTGGACAAATTTTGGACCACTATTAGAAAGTCAAGAAGTCCCTGATAGATATCCAATTCCACTTTTAGAGAGTGCTAGCATTTGGATCAATGGTATGCCATTCATTGAACAAGATGGTGATTGGTTCCGTCAACATATTGCATCCATGCATAAAGGAGGAATTGTTGCTTGGAATCGATACATTTACGGATATAGTTTTGCACGCAAACCTGGTGCACATCAACCAAGCGGAACTGTAAATATGAGTCGCGCTACAAGCGTCCAACTTCGTCTAACTGTCCGCGCCCCTAAACGCGCCACAGTTGAAGGGGACTTTAATGAAAGCGTTCGAGCCGACTGGGAAGTACACGCCTACTGCGTTGGCCTCAATTGGCTACGATTTGAAAATGGCATTGCAAATCGTATATTCAGCTCTTAGAGAGTATTTACTGTTTCAGTAAATTTACCGCATAATCCTGTGTCAGACCAATTATCAGTGCAAACACAACCGCATGGGTTAAATACACAGTATTACGAGAAACTCCTGTAGGGAATGTAAACAACACCCCAGGGATCAACACATAAAATACAACGGCATAATAAGCCATCATTAAGAAGTTCATCTTATACTAAGTCGGGAGAAAAATACGCGGCAACTACCAAAATTAAGAATCGTAGATTCTTAATTTTGCCTGTTGACACTAGTGCTAACTACTAAAGTTAGCGGTACGCGCGGCAGCTTTAATTGAAGTTGTTATATTCCAATTAGAGAGTAGCAAGATGGTCGCAAGTCTCTTTCGATTACTTGAGACCGGCATACAAGATGAACGCCTTCAGTATGGAGGCGCAAAATGCACATGGACTCAATATACAAAAGTTTGGCGACGGGCCGGCCGCTTCACAACCCGCTGGCATCGCATCGGCTTCAATAGCACACCCGATTTTGGTCGTAAAACAGTTGTTGACATCCCCCTAAAAGGTGAATTCTTAACACGCATGTTTCTTGTTGCTACTCTGCCTGACATCGGCACTGTCCAACAACAAGCACGCGCTGCCGCACTTGCTGCTAGCGGTACTAGTGATATTGGCCCTAAGTTTGGCTGGACAAATGGCGTTGGTCATGCACTCGTCCAACAAGCCGAAATGCTCATTGGTGGTAACGTTATTGATGTACTTGATCGCAATCTCCTTGAAATCCTTGATGAATTTTATACACCACTTGAGAAAATTCCCGCTGTCAATAAAATGATTGGTCGCGTTGATAACGGTTACAACTCACAAACATTTGCAGCTCCTGGTACTAAAACCGTTTACATTCCTCTCCCCTTCTGGTTCAGTCGCGGTGATGCCGCATGTGCACTTCCCGTCGACGCCATTCGCAATGATAGTATCCGTGTTTCCATACAATTTGCTCCTCTCAGCGATCTTTATTATACAGAATCAAAAAACCTGCCACCCGAAGTGGTTGCCGTCAATACATGTGGAACCCTTGAAGCAATAAGCCGACAACCCGTCCGCGAATTCTCTAATTGTGGCGGATCAAAACTCTGGCAATTAGAAGGTAGTCAGTTTTACTGTCAATGTACTAACGGAGAAATTGTAACTGGTCTTGAACTACAAGGTGAAGTGTGTCCAGTTGGCCCTGTTGTACCTCCTGTACCACTCGTGGATGCATTCCTATTATGCGAATATGTATATGTAGACAAACCTGAAGCAAATCGTTTTCGCCTAGCCAATATCCAAATACCTATTACAACACATACGGCCCTGCCTGTATATGATACACAAGGCCTGCCATCTGCAACAATTCCTGTACGTGTTGGCAATCCTGTTCGTAACATTTACTGGATGGCACGGCGTACCGAGGCAGCGGCAGTTAATGACTGGTTCAGTTGTTCACGAGATCTTGTTGATACTAGCGGCAATTACTGGTGGCCAAATGCACGCGGCCTCTCTGCTGATCAACCTGGTCAACTCCTACCTGCCTGGGCAACACGTGATACCGAACCTGTACGCGCTATCCAACTTACCTATGAAGGTAGCCTCAATCGCGTTGGTAGCAGCATGCCAGCACTCTTCCGTAGCATTTTGCCCTCCTATGAAGCCAAAAAATCACCTTGGATCCACCGTTATTATTATATGTATCCTTTTGGTATTTTGAATAATGCACGAGGTGTTTCAGCACCGTGTGGGGAAGCAAATTTAGATAAGATTGATCGTGTGAATCTGCGCCTTGATTTTACCCCACAACGTGGCTACATCGCAGCCTCCACGGTCCCTCGTTATCAGGTGTTAGTGTATGTTGAGGAGTATAATATATTCCAGGTGTATGGTGGACGTGCTGGTTTGTTGTTTGATAACTAGTGCGGGTCCGTCCGCACACCACGGGCTCGGGCCCTGCGGGCCCTACGCGTTGGTCCTTATCTTCTAATTGGCAGTTTGCAAACAGTCAATTAGGATATAATAGCGCCTTGCAAGGCTTTAGGTACTCTACAGCCGGTCTGTGGCCGCCGCATCCTCAATCTGATCCCAAAAGTAAGATGGCGGCCCTCCATTACTATGCGGAGTCCCTGGTAAATACTCGCGCTCATGAATCATCCACATTGCCAGCTGACTATCAAACTGGCGAGCGTGCGGGTTCTTCTTATTAAAATCCCTATAATATCCCTCCATCATCTCATCCACCTTCTTAAAATCCTGTCGCGACACTGTCTGCGTCTGCAACCACTTCTCAATTAGGCGCACAATTGCGTCCATAATAGGCTTGGCAATCTCAGCATCAGATCTTGCAGAAATCATTGTGGTTTTGGCTTTGGCTTGTAAAGGTATGCAATAGCTAGAATATCTGGCTATTGCCTATCAATTTTTTCAATTAGTAATTACCCGCAGCAATATTTACTTACCCGCAGCAATATTTACTTACCCGCAGCAATATTTACTTATACCGCTTAAAATCAACGGCAGCCACCTTACCCGCCCTATCAGGTAGGTTGACATCTGCATATCTGTCAAACCGAGGAAACTCAATGCGCCCTGACCACGCCGTGCCACTTCGAATCCATTCATTCATCTTCTGCCTCAGCTGCACCAATCCTGGCTCCGTCTCGCCCACACCAAGCTCCTTAAATTGCGCTATTAGGGTAACCGATTCCTTTACACGCTCAGCTACAGGCTTTGATCCTCGTTCTGCCATCCTCTAATTGTCTACGCTGCAGTGCTTTAATTCTTCTTACCGCCATATGGTGCCTGCTCACATACAGTTGTAGAACAGTTATTACAGGTTGTAGCAAGTCCATTGCGAATTAACTCGCGATACTCAAATGTATCATACCGTACAACAGCAGTTGAAAATCCACCACATACATTTGGCTGTACATTGGGCTGCTGTGCTAATTGATTCTGAAAGTTCTTCAACACAATCTTACCCTGTAAAAGCCGAATTTTATCACTTGGATCCATCTACTCGGGGGTGCCTAAAATTTGCGCAGACTTTGCAATTAGAAGATGTGTGGCATTTGGGCATTGCTTGGCCACGGCCATTCTGCTGTCAGCCCTCTCAATGAACTTGAACAATATGTTGGTCGCCTACAAGGCCGCGGTCCTGAAGGACTGCGACTCAAACACTATAAATACACCAACGATGACTACGATCAAACAGAACATGTCCTCGGATTCACTCGACTTGCAATCAACGGTCTCAATGAAGCAGGTATGCAGCCATTTGAATGGACCGCAGCTGATGGCTCCACTTATGCTTGGATCTGCAACGGTGAAATCTATAACTGGAAAGCACTCGCATCTGAGTATGGCCTAGATGCGGCAGTCGCAGCAGGTGGTGGCAGCGACTGCTTTATCCTCGGACCTCTCTATCATCGCCTAAAAGCAGATCCTATCGCATTCGCCCGCGCACTCGACGGAGTCTTCGCATTTGTCATCATTGACCTAACCGCAAAACAATACATTGTCGCACGTGACCCTTATGGTGTCCGTCCACTTTATATGGCACAAGATTACATCTATAAAGGAGGATATTTCAATATGTTTGCAAGTGAAATGAAGGCGCTGCGAGGCCTTTCTGAACATATTAAGCCATTCATGCCAGGAACCATTCGCATCGCCCACACAGATGCTAACCATCGCTGTGGGGTTGATTATAAGTATCATACAGTCCCTTATGAGAAGATCGCGGCATTTAGTAATCTAGAAATTGCTGAAATGGCGGTTGAACGTGGTCTGCGAGCGGCAGTTAGGAAGCGGCTAATGACAGAGCGACCTGTTGCAGCACTCCTAAGTGGTGGTGTGGATTCATCCCTAATTGCAGCACTCGTCGCAGATGAACTACGAGCAGCAGGTGTCGAGCGGCCCTTGGAGACATTTAGCATTGGATTCGCAGGTAGTGAGGATCTACGACATGCTCGGATGGTGGCAGAGTGGATTGGATCGCAGCACCATGAAATCATCATGACCGCAGATGAGTTCTTCGCAGCTATCCCAGAAGTTGTACGAGCAATTGAATCATTTGATATTACAACTGTACGAGCAAGTGTAGGGAATTACTTGGTATCAAAGGCAATTCGCGAACAAAGCGACTGTAAAGTCGTGTTTAATGGTGACGGTTCTGATGAGATTTTTGGATCTTACCTTTACTTTTATAAGGCACCAAGTGACGCGGAGTTTGAACGCGAATCTGAGCGGCTGTTAGAAGATATTCATTATTTTGATGTACTGCGGAGCGACCGTTCCATATCTTCTAATGGACTGGAGCCACGCACTCCGTTCTTGGATAAAAGCTTTGTAGGGGTTGCAAAGGCTCTGCCGACAAAATGGAGGCGTCCTGGGGCTGTGCATGCGGGCTCTGACGGTAGCCAAGAACCGATCTGCGAGAAGTGGATCCTGCGAAAGGCGTTTGAGGAGAGTGGTCTGCTACCGCCGGCAGTGCTTTGGAGGCGCAAGGAGGCATTTAGTGATGGTGTAAGTGGGCCAACGAAGTCCTGGTATGAGGAGATTCAAGAGCGTGTGACAGGACTCGTGCCAGCTGATTGGGCTGTGCACGCAAAGAGCTACAAACATCTCCCACCTGCGACTGCTGAAGCGTTCTATTACCGCCGACTGTTTGAACAGTATTATAGTGGCGCAAATGATATTGCTAAAGCGGCCGTTCCATATAGATGGATGCCACGATGGGTTGAAGGTGCTGTAGACCCGAGCGCGAGGACGTTGGCAGTTTACAAGGAGGGCGGGGGTAAATAAGATATGGCTTTTAGGAAGTATGTCAGAGCTGGTTGCACGCGGACCAACCCGCACATTTGACTACTAGAAACTGTTGCATAGGGCTTCGCCCGAGCCGGCAGTGTGGGCGCCGACCGCGCATAGCGCGTTGGATTTTTTTGATTCAACGCCCACAAAAGTTGATTTCTAACACCTGCATTGAGATGTGTAAGTGTGAGAATGCAAGCCAACGCGTCAGCTGATTGGGAGTTTGATGGAGATGGTGACGTTATTATGAAAATTGTGCGACAACTTACTGTTACTGGGACACCTGTTGCAGAGGTTCCAGCAGTCGCAGCAGGCCCTTTGGCAGCAGTCCCAGCAGTCCCAGTCGCAGCACTAGGCCCCCAAGCGACATATAAAATTAACTACCAACTCAATCTCTTCTATATCCATACATTTGACAATTATGAGGAGGGTGGTGCAAGTGATAATGAAGCCGACCCGTATGACCCTGATTCACTCCCTGGACTCGCCTGTCATTACTGTGACGATGATGGTTGCAGTTGCAGTGGTTACGAGTTTCCCCTAAATGATTTTGAACTCGATACCTATATGCAGGACGCCGATCGCTACAAGAAGTTTGCACGGGCTATTATGAAACGATGGGCATCTCCTGAAAGCGTATTAGGGCGCGAGGCAATCACCGATATTGAATATAAGAAAGGCGGACGTCTCTCCTTTAACCTCTATTACAAGTGCTCAGCAATGACTCTACCAACGGATGAGACGCTTGTACAAGATCTAATGCTAGCACCATTTGAAACGACCATTTACAGAGAAGAACCGGGTGAAGGATGTGGTGCAGTTGTGGCTAGTAAACATAAATATGGCCCTGCTGGTGCTGGCCGTTATCTAGAACGAGGCCTAATTGATTGCCGCGCAGATAAATGTGTTCGCGTTAAAAATATGGGCATAGTGTAAGAGGTTAGTTAGAGATGACGAGGGTGTTTTTTGCATCTGCCAACTTGGCAGATCTGCCGATGCAATACCTGCTGCTACCTTCCAGCTGGCAGGGAAGTTGCCTGCCTGCCAACTTGGCAGCTGCCAAACTTGAAAATCGCAGGTGGTAGATTGGCAGGTACCAAGCCATTTCTCCATTCCTAAATGCCCTTATGCAAGGCCCGTCATTGTGATAAATACCTATATTTCGAATGTGAAAAACGAGTTAGATTCTACAGGCCGTATAGATGTGGTGAGAAGGCTATTAAGGGAGAAAAGCTTTGCGAGGCCTGTAAGAATGTTGTACCTAGTAAAATCCAGATGAGCCGAGGATTCCCTCATGGACTCGTCGGTGGACCTATCCCACCTGAAAGCCATGCCTATGGAAGTGTCTGGTACTTGAAGCAGGTGGCAAAATACGGAGAACCATCCAAGGAAACATTAGCGGAAGCTACCGAATATTTGGAAGAGCCATTCGACATTACTGCAGGTCCTGGTATAACAACTGAACTATTTAGAGAGGAGATGCGTACAGAAGGTAAGAAGACTAAGATGCCGCCTAAAGGAGGCTCTGCAGCCACAGGCAAAAAGCGAAACCCGCGCAAAAAGAAAGAGGAGGTTGAAGAGGAGTTTAATGAGGAACCGGTCGCATCATCCTATAAGACACCCAAAGCAGTCGCCCCATACATTAAAGAAAGTATTGCAGCCGCCGCCAAAAAACAGCGCGATAACGCCACACATATTACACCACGCATAAAAGAGACTTTTACAGAACCAGTCAATGTTTGCGAAGTCGAGTACGTGGATCTTGCAGAATTTACCTTTAATGATGTTGAGTATTATAGGAATACAAAGACAAATGAACTATATGAAATGACGGCCAATAAGGGGATGGGATGTCTAATTGGGCTATATGATGAGGAGGCAGAGGAGATACAAATGTGTGCTGAAGAACAGGCTGTTGCTGAGGGCGAGGAGGACTAAAGCGTTGGTGGAGTATCTTTTTAAAGAATGCGAGGCGGTCAAACACTTAGACCTATGTTGCATATGCCACCAATTTATGTTGGTGGATATGCACGTTACCCTCCTGCACTTCATGCACTCGCCCAAGTTGATGGATCATTTAGGAAAAATGTAGGAGCTGCCGCTGTTCTTTTTAAAAGAGCAGATGGTGTTACACAATACAAAAATCACTACCAATTAGGAGTTGTGGAATCGGCGACAGAGGCAGAATGGGCGGCTGTATACGCCGGCATTACTAAAAGCAAAGAACTACAGGAAAATGCTGTCCTAATTGAAAATGATTGCATAGGCGTTATTGGACATATCTTAAATAGAGATGTATTGTTGAAACATGAGTATGCACGTTATTATCGTTCAAAGATTATACAAAGCGCTGGGGAACTTGAATGGGTTGGTATTCGATGGATTCCGCGTAGCGCAAATCGTGCAGATGATATTTTTTATCAATTAGAGGCTTAGGAGCGTGAGGGCGGAGATGCATACTAAATGCTGGAAGAAAGAGGCTTGCAACTCGTATAAAATTTTTTGCGAGGGCCATAGTCCTCGCAAAAAATTGAAACCGCTATGGTCAGTTAGAATAGTTAGAGACGCCCTTACTAACTATACTTTCAAGCCCCTACAATCTCAAGATGGCCGCTGCAACTGCCGTTTCCCCTGCCGCTGCTGCAGCGGCAGATCTGCCAACCTGCTATATCTGCTACGAGGCATCCAGTCGTGCAGAGCCTTTCATCGAGCCCTCTCCCTGCGCATGCAGTGGCTCCATCCACCTCCACTACACCTGTTTCGAAAAAATCCAGGCACACAACCCAGCCGCTAACTGCAGCATCTGCAAACGCCCCTATAAGGAGGTATCACCCATCGAGGACTACGAGGAGACTGTCGAAGAGGGCGGCATCTTCTATCGCGTCACAGGCACTCGCGATCGCATCACAGGCGCTAAGGACGGCCTAATTGTCTACTACTACCCTGACGGTGGACACAAGCGCTGTGTTGAATATGTGGACGACAAGCAGCATGGAATGTTCGAGGAGTACTTTGAGAACGGTATTCTCGCCGTGAAAGCCACATACAAAGCTGGACGGCGCCACGACAAGTGCCTCGAGTTCTATCCATCAGGCATCACTCGCCTAGAGAGCAATTATCATCATGGTACGCTGCATGGCGAGTACACCGAATACTACGAGAACGGTAAAACAAAGAGTGCCTGCAGTTATCATGAGGGAAAGCGCGAATGGCTAGCCTGCGAGTACTACGAGAACGGCGTTCAGGGGCAGCTCGTGGAGTACGTCAATGGCGAGAAGCATGGAACAGAGTATCAGCACTATCCCAG
>JACCDO011746251.1_pt1 | contig 11938 bp, 12 predicted proteins | sample 7446101 | NCBI WGS metagenome assembly JACCDO01 (sample SAMN15323440, study PRJNA562643) | freshwater metagenome | isolation source: river surface water | place: USA:Blue River Watershed | collected 2017-08-16 | reverse complement strand
GGTGCTAATGTAAAAGCAGGAATTCCATATAGAACGGATTCAGTAGCCGCTACACTATTGTAAGTTACCAGTGCAAATACATCATCATCTAATGCCTCTTTCAAAGTACTAGTTGATACTCTATCTTCTCTTTTCGGAGCACGTTCTCTAACCACAATAGGTCTATCCGTGTGTTGTTTTAATTTAGCTATGGTTTGTTGGACCCACTCTTCTAAATCTATTCCATAAAATTTACATGGCTTTTCGTCAGGTTTAGCTATAAGAATTTTCCTACCGTTCTTTTTCCACGCCGGAATTTTTCTATTAAAACTATTCCATCTGTCACTAGGTCGAGAAATAATTTCTCCGTGCTGTAAATTGTTTTTAACTATTCTATGCCAATATTTCCAACCATGGGGATTAGCACTGCTTATTTCATTACCGAAATATCCTGTATCAACATAATAAAATGATCGTTCTTCTTCCCAACAACGTTTCATTATTTTATGTTTTAAAATGCCTCTGAGTATTATTGGCATACTACTGTCTTCATAGACAAAATCATCGGTAGATATAATATTGCCCTTAACAGAGCTGGCCAAATATTTGATATATTCGTCTTTACCGTCTTTACTTAGAAACACCCAATCTTTCATTTTCTTTCTATATCCTCTTCAATACAATTCGTTCCGTATTGAATTTCAATCATTTTTAAGGGGATATTACCAGGATTACACAATTGATGCCATTCTGTTTTTTTAATATGTAGGCTTTGATGTCTATGAAAGACACCTAATAATTCAGCGTCTGTGCTTCTATTGATTGTATAGACTTCTGCTGTTCCTTCGACTATAAACCAATGTTCGGCTCTGTGTTGGTGTCTTTGCATGCTTAGACATTGCCCTGGCTCAACAGTTAACTCTTTGACTTTAACTTCATTGCTATTTTCGTGAAGCACTCTGTAATAACCCCATGGCCGGTCAGTTTTAGGAGATTTCCATTCTTCTAAAATCCACGAGCTAGAATTCTTTTTGTTATTCCCTCCGACGCCGAACACAAATTCAATGTTGTCATCTCTAACATCCATTTCCGGAATATTGTTTCCATTTCTGTCGCCGCCATTAGCAAATATGATTTTACTACTAGGATAATTCAATCTAACTTTGCGAATGGCATCTTTGGCAGTGCCGTCTGAATCATCAAACTGTACAGTCCAATTAACACCGCGAATGTTTCTTACTACTGATAATCTATCATCCCATTTCATAAAAGGACGACCTTTTTTACGTGTTAGCCAATCATCGCTATTAAGACCAACAATTAATTGATCTCCAAGTTTTTTAGCTTCTTCGAAGTAGACAATATGCCCAGAATGAAGAGGATCGAATCCTCCGGTGATAAGAACAATTTTTTCCATGCAGATATTTATCTGCATAGTTAATGGTTGAGTTTAAAGCGTGGCGTCTTCTAGACCGGCTGTTCTTAGTTTAACAATGTTGGAAACCTGCCATTGTTTTATATCTAAAGCTTTGATAATGCCTAACCATTTATTTCGCAGTAAGGCAAAGTCATTTATAATTTTTTCAAAATCCACAACGTCAGCCTCGCCCTCAACAAACTTTTCACAGTCACGTGAGGACAGGCTACGTTGATAATTTTCAAGATACTTACGAAAGTGTTGACTGCGAAGTCTACGTAGTTCAATATTAAGATATTCTAAAATAGCTTCGATTTCTTGAAGTTGGTTGAATCGATTTTCAACTATGCCAGGCATATTAGCAGCAGCCTTTTCTATGTTTCCCGTTATACGAGCATCTAACTTGGCTGCTTGTAGTTCAGTTTCATAATATGCAACAGCATCCGGTATCTGAGAGATATCTTTAGAAACTCGATCGTACCAATTCATTTAGTCCTCATCTTCGTAATAATCATCTTCCTCGATATCTTCGCCGTCAATGGCATATTGAATAGCATCATCCAGATATGGATCTACACCTTGTAAGCTGTCTAAAACACTTTCTTTGATTCCATAATCCATTAACGTATTAACAAAATCTGCAGCTACATCAGCTCTTTGTTTTTCGGGAATGTGTTCTACTACTACGTTCCACAGATCTGCTATCAAGTCTTCCTTCATTATGCTCCCTCCGTTTCAGGTTCAACTGTAGTAGTTATCTCAGAAACAGATTTTTCTCCATGTTTTGAAACATCGGCCATAATTTTATCTAAGGATTGTTCCTCATTGCGTTCCCACGCCTTACGGAATTGTTTGATTATCTCCCCGTCAGACGTTGTATAAGCAAGACTATTTCCTTCTTTTCGTAGCATCCCTTTGGCTTCGAACAGGTCGACCAGTCCACTATATGGATTCATACCTGTTTCATAAGGAATCTTTACTTGCACTGATTCGAAAGGTTTAGCATATCGTGTCTTCATAATTTTACAAGCGGCACGAATACCTTTGACTTCTGAAATCTTGTTGCCGTCCTCGTCTTCTTTAAGTTTTAGTTTCTTCATAGCAACTACAATACTAGAAGCATAGATGAAACCTTGTCCACCACTGATCTTGTCGTCAGGATCAAACATATCTTGACTAGCGTATGTGTGATTAGTAGCAACTAAACCAACATTAGCACTACCAAACATATTGACACAATTACGAACCAACGCCGTAAGAGCTTTAGGCTTTCTACCCATATCACCTTTAAGATCTCCTGCTTCAAACTGATTAACATCTGTCGGGGTCAATAACATACCAAGACTATCAATAACAAACAATACCTTAGGTTTGCTTTCTTCAGGCATTGCTTTGTATTCAGTCATAAACTCATTAATGGTCTTAGCAACATCGTCGATCATTGCCATGTTAAGTTTAAGGAGTTTATCTTCTGAAGTATCAACATCAAGTGCCTTTAGCCAATCTTCGTCGAGTGCGTTTTCGCTGTCAATTAGAATTGGATAAATTCCCTGTTGTTGGGCATGTCTAATCAAGTTACCGGAACAAATATATGATTTGCCTGCACCAGATTCTCCGGCAAATACTGTAACTTTGCCTAATGGAACTCCTTTATGAAAATCTCCGCTAATCAAATAATTTAGAGCGTAATTACCTGTAGAGATCCAATCTGTAGGGTCATTGAAACCAATACTAAGACCTTCAATGCTCTTAGTAATTGATTTTCTAAATTTAGAAATATCAAATGCTTTAGCCATTATTGATCTAACTCCATGGTATTATATTCTTTGATTAATGCCAATAATTCTTCTTCAGTATTACAAAGAGTCTTTGTATTGGTCCAATCTTCTTTTTTATTTCTGCCACCGATTTCGACCATCCAACCGTTGTCATAACGATAGACAGTGATTGATTCGCTGACTTTTACTAATTTTGATAATTTTGCCATTTTATTCTCCTATGATGACGAAGAACTCGGACGTAAGAACTATGTCTTAGAGGTCCGAGCCGTGTTTATTATTATTGTTTCTGACGATTGCGAATCATAGCAAGAATGTCTTGCGCACGACTCGCCGATTCAGTAGACTGTGCAGCTTCTTGTTTTGCTGGAGCCGCTGCAGGTACTGAAGGAGCATCATCTTCGCTGTCATCTGCTGGAGCAGCAGTATTGGTTTTAGCTACCGGATCGCCTGTAGCTGATCCCATACCTGCTGGTTTGAAGTATTGACCCCAACGTTCCATGTCGTAGGCTTCGCCGTCAACTGAAGCTTCAAACATTTCTTTCATTACCTTAAGCTCAACATCAGATGGCTTCTTAGGCAAGAATGCTGATAGATCAAATAAACCAAATTGTTCGATGGCTGCTTTTTCCTGATCAGTAAGAGCACGTTCTCTACGGCTCCATTTTGATGTAGAATAGTCAGCGTAACCGCCTTTGCTAGTTTTAGCAATACGGAAGTCAACACCGCGAAGATAATCCGTTGGCAGTTCTTCCAACTCTGGATCCATCAACGCAGATTTAATAGTTTGAAAAATCTGAGGACCGATGATAAATCTACGAATAGGATTATCGGGAGTTGTATCTTCTTTCAGAGGATCTTCAGTTACAAAGCCCTGGAAAATATATGAACGCTTTTTCCAGTACTTACGGCCCATTTCCTCAAGGCTTTTATCTTTAAACCAACCACGAACTTCGCTGAGGATCGGGCAAACGGATCCATCATTGTACATTTCAACACAGGGAACCTGTACTTGAACTGGACGTGAATCGGTTTCACCTTTAATACCTGCAAATGGAAGTTTGATCATTGCACGTTCTACCCAAAAGAAAGTATTGTTTGAATTACCGTCTGGTAGAAAACGCACTACGGCTTCTTTACCTTCCTGCATATTCCAGTGTGGGTAAATTGCGTTGTCGCCGCCGCCTGTTGATTGTCCTGTGGACTTGCCTTGTGCTTCTTGAAGTTTTGCACGAATTTCTGCTAGTGTTGCCATTTTAATTTAGCCTCCTATGTTTTTGCCTTAAAATGTATGCCTTGCGCATAACAACTATTATGCGTGTTTTATTTAGCAAGGTCAATGTTTTTTTAATTATTTTTTGCCAAAAGAAAAGTGGGTCATGCCCACTTTTCTCTGTACTTCAGTAATGCTAGTTGCCTAGCTAAAAACAATCTCCATCTTATGTATTCTGGAAGACCGTCTTCCTCTAGTTCTTCTAACTTTGGTCTGCTGTAACCTCGATGTAACGCATCTTCAAATACGTACTCAATTTCACAATCATCAAATGTAAGAACAACTGTTCTATGAGGATTACTTCTTAGCAGGTTCTGCTTTTTTGGCGTCGCTTTTGGTAGCGTCAGCTGCCTTCTTTTCTGCAGGCTTGGCTGCTGATGCTGCTGAAGCTGCTGCCGGAGCTGCTGCTGCTGGTTTGGCTTCTTCTTTCTTGGCAGGTGCCTGTGCGAAAGCAGATGCTGCGAATACGGATGCTACTAATGCTAAGATTGCTGATTTCATATGAAATCTCCTTTTTTTTAAAATTTAGCAAACAACATTGTCTGCTACTTATATAACGCCGCAGGCTCACGAAACGTTGACATCTTGAATAGCTTTGGCAATATAAGGATTAATTTTGGATATATCAGTAGCATACATATTGTCTGTTATCTTACAAAATTTTAAAAATTGATACCATTTTTCTTCATCGTATCTATGTTTGTCTGCAAAAAGATTTTTGACGAATAAATGAAAAGAATTAGACAAGGGAATTTGTTCTAATATGATTTCTTTATACCAATCGGGAGCATAGAATGGCGAAGTTATATTGTTTGATACTATATCTATCGAAATTGAAAATGGCAAATGTTTTTCTAACCAATTAACACTTGCATCTAAACCTATAATGTTTATTGAACTAAAAACACTATGTACCGAGTGTGTGTTTGGAAAATACTGAGCGAGCTGTAGGGCATTGCTGATACTTTTTTCAAAATTGCTACCCACTCTTTGATAATCATTGAATTGAAAAATGCCGTCTATACTAAAATCAAATTTTACACTCTTAAACATTCTTAACTTTTGTAAAATAAAAGAAGGTGGTATTGTAGTAGCGTTAGTGATTATTAGAATCTCAACATTCTCTGGATGGGGTATTTTGTTTAGAAATGTTATTAAATTCGGACTTATTAACGGTTCACCACCTAGTAATTTAATCAACTTTAGATCGTTTAGATCTAAAGAATCCATTATCTCTAATGTTTTGTATTGTACGCTTTTAGGTTGATATTGGGTTAGGCCATTTCGAGCGAGAATCATGTCTCTGTTTTTTAATTTAGTGCTAAACTGACTATTACACATTCTGCATTCTAAATTACATAAATTATCTAGGCTGATCTCTAAAAATTCTAATCTTTCAAAATTTTTGTCTATTGCTTTGGCAGAAAAATGCTGTAAACCTTTTTGTCTCATACTGACAATATTACTATTTTCCTCAACATAACATTTTGTACATTCTACTCGCTTTATACCTGCCAGCATATCTTGCCTAAGTTTAGTTAAAAAGCTGTTGTTGAATGCAGATTCTCCCTGTACTAATACATCGTCGGTAGTAGGATATTGATTATTTTCGTCTAGTGGAAATCTACAGCAGGGTCTAAAGGTATTGATCATAGTGCTAGTAGCACCAGCCCAGGCAAATTTACATAAAGTTTTGTTTATCATCGATTTCTAACCCATGAACACCTATATGCAGCAATGTTCAGATTATCTCTTAATGGTTGTGTCTTAGAAATTTGTGAATTAAAAATTGGCTTAATTGGAATAGAACTTATTACAGTATGTCTGCAATTTAACTCGTCACTAATCTGTTCTATAAGTTCTTGCTCCCAGCCAATATTAATATCTATTAATAGTCTGCCACCAATCTTTAGACTTTTCACAACTCTGGTCCAATACATGTCTTTAGGAAAATGCATACACCAGGCCATGTATGATGTTATCATATCAGCTTCAATATTCCAGTCATCGTCTGTATCTAAAAAATGAAATTTGTTACGATCTATACCAGAATTTTTTATACCGTCCTCGGCAATGCTCCATGAATGCAGCCAACACGGATTATCTTTGGTAGGATAAGTTGCTTCATTTTTATCACTAACAAAATTATTTCTATCCACTAGATAAAATTCGCTGTTTGGTATGTACTTGTGCAGCAATAGGTCAAACACCGCATTGCCTGCCCCTATATCGATTACTTTAGAGTTGTTAGGTAAATTATATACATTACGTTGACTGTTCTGCCACCAATTGTAATTAATCCACATAGGGAAGAAATCAAAGAAAGTCTGCAAATTGGGAGACTTCATCCATGACCCTGTTTGCATAAACCAATTTGCAGCGAGGGATTGAACATTTTTCCATTTTAGGGTTAAGGGTCCTTTATCAGTGTCTACAGTAACAGTATAATCATTCCAATTTTGAAAAAACTCTGTAGTGTCATCGTAAACAATAGATTTACCATTTACATCTGCAAACATTACACTAGGATGAAAAATATTCTTAGGCATTTTGTATATAGCATTCTTTTAGACTTCCAATAAAAAAGGGCACCTAAGTGCCCTTTCTAACTGCTACGAACAATCGTTACATTGATATGCCTTGAGCAATACCCGATAGACGTCTAATACTTTCCAATTCAGGATTGAAAGATTCCTTGTCAGGAATATTAGGTGTACCAACAGCTAATGCACCCACTTTACGATGGCTGAAATCTGCTATTGGTTTGATCAGTTTCATCTCTAATCCTTGCTTGATAGCATTGACAGTCATTTTGTCAGCGTTGCCTAAAATAGTTACAGTAGCCATTTGATTTTCTTCGTCGGGCTCAACTTCTGTACCTGGTAGTTCAACTAATTTGTTCATTACATAATCATAGCCTTCTGGTCCTACTGCTGAATAGGTGCTTTGGCTAATGCTAGCTTCTTTCACCCCAGATAGCTCTTTCAGTCTTGCTAGTTCTTGTAGTTCGGGATTATTTTCTGTTGTTTGTTGTGGAGCCATTCTCTCGACAAATTTACGAGCCACGTGTTCTGCCTGTTCACCAAATTTTTTGCCTACCATTGTACATACTCCTTCTGGTCCCTTAGGGAATGTTCCTGATTCTTTGTCATAGAAGGAGTGAATAAATTCAGCTAATTCTTTAACACCTGTTTGTTGCCTTTGTTCCGGATCATCACTAGCCATTTGCGGCTGTTGTGCAGGTTCTTCTGCAGGAACTTCTGCTGCTGCTGGTTCTTCTGCAGGAACTTCGGCCGCTGGTTCTGCTGCCGCCTCTGGTTCGTCTACCATATCTCCAAAATCTAATTGTTCTAGAGTTTCTGGAGCATTAAGTTCCAACCAATCTTTGATTAAAGGGCGTACACATGCATCTGGATCTTCTGCAGCCTGAGCTTTGATTCTTTTGTATAATTCTGGATCATCGATCAAACCTTTAAGACTTTGTATTGCATTAGTTCCATCGACCCCAGCTGGGAAATGTTGGCCTACTAACTCTTGTAATTTTTGTACTGCGGCCTGTTGTTCTTCAGGATCTTCGCTTGTAACTGCACTTTCTTCGCCTAATTGTAAAACCCAGTTTTCAAATTTACTAAAGGGATCTAATGTTTCCTCTTCAATGTCTAGGTCTTCGTTGTGTAATTCTTCTTGTGTCATTGCGACTATGTCGTCATAGCCTACTGTGTTTCCCTCTTTCATTAGTCTGTATAAGACCGGAAATACATTTGCAATATCTTCTTTAAATGATTTCACTGTAAATTTTTCTTTGAAATCTTCGACAACATCTTGTGGAATTTCTTCGCTGTCGTGTGCCTGGAAATTTTCTCTGTATGCCTCATAATGGCTTTGCTTTGATAAGGCCTTGATCTGTTCTCTAAGACTATTCAAATATGCAGTTGATTTTTCTACAACTTCGTTGGTTTCTGAATTCATTAGATCATTTCTTACTACATATCCGCTAAAACTTTTTAGTGCTGCAATTTCCTCACTCATTCTGATGATACTTTTGCCTAGATCGTCATAAGGTAAACCACCGTTAGCAACATGACGCTGCATAGCACGAGCACCTGCCAAATGAATAAATGGATATTTAAATCTTTCGCCGTCTTGATTTTCTACAAATAATGCATTAATGTGGCGTGTTCTAGCGCCAGGTTGTGTGTCATCCATAACTGCTTGATTATGTTTGATTATTAGACGGGTGTCTAAAAGATTTTGGTAGCTCATCAATCTGCTGCCATACATTGTGCTTTCGCTCATAATGCTTTCTCCGACGGGTTTTTGTATTGTATCCATTTTTGGTTTAGGTTGTGCGTTTTGGCTTAAAAATTCGTAGTCTCTTTTGTCTAGATTATCTTTAGCGATATCTCTCGTATCGAAACTTAGTAATCTGCGTTTAGCAAATTCACGTAATTCTTTTAAGAAGCTGTACCAATTATTTTTCTGTCCATCATTCATACCTTCTGTGATTCCGTGACTGAAGTAAACTTTCATACTATTAGGTTCTGCTAAACTGATGCTAACATGTCCTATAGGAGTTTCCCCTTCCATGTAATCGAAATCGAAGAATCTTGCTTCTTCGGGGTTAATGGTAATTTGACCAGTTTCTGCTCCTAATTTTAGGCCAGAAAATCTGCTTCTAACTTTGTAGAATAAATCGGTAGCGATATTGTTTCTTGCGTCCATAAGTGTATTTATCAAAGGCCCATGCTGACAAAGATGGGCATAGGCATAGCATCCTCTGTGATTTTTTCCGTCATTTTGTCATATACTAACGGGTCCCAGTCCGCTAATACATCTGCCATGCGCATAATAAGCAATGTAGAACTTACTAAATCGTCATGTTCTCCAGTTTTAGCTTTGAATCCTAAACCAGATGCTATGTATGTTTTTAGTTCAGAAATCATAGGCTTACTGTGTATACGCATTTTATTTGTTTCTATCATGTTCTTCATTTGACTACATGCAGATATTTTAGTTCTATGTGTAGTATTAAATCCTTTACGGAATTTACGAACATGACCTTTTCTAATTGGCTCGCTGAGGAAAAGTCCATGGAAATTTTCCTCCCCAATATCATTGATTACAATAAGTGCAGATTCGCCTAAACTGTTATTTTCTACACTATAATAGATCTGCGGAACTCCCCCTCTTTCTTCTCCACGTTCGTGAATATATTTTAAAATTTCACGCATAACCTTTACCTGTTGTTGTACGGGTGTTAGATTATGATGCCATTCTGCTACCTGTACCATCTCTGGCATTTCGTATACCTGAATAGCACCGTAGTCGCCACCTGTGCCCAAACTAGGATCTAATGCCACCAAATAAGTTGCTTTGGGGCTGATATCTTTGTACCATCGAGTTTGACCCATAGTCATTATAGGATCTATTCCTGTAAGTTCTGCTAGCTTAACTGAATTAATTAATGTTTCATCAAAAATTAAGAATTCACAGTCAAATTCTCTGCGGAATCTTTCTTCTCCGATTTTAGCTCTTTCTAGTCTAGCCCACTCCTCGTCTCGATCTGGATGTTCAGTCCATGGTGCGAAGAAAGGAAAGAACCCGTTTAAACCTAGCTCAGTTTCATTGCCATACTCGTCAAATCGTTTGTTTGCTTCAGTCCAAATCATAGCGAATTGATCTTCGTCTGAATTTGGTGTAGAAGTAATTATTGCCTTACCGCCTGTGGCTAGTGTCGGTGACAAGGCAGTCCAGAATTCTTTAGCTTTCTCAGGCGGCTGAACGAACGCAAACTCATCGCAATAGATTAATGAAAGAGATTTACCACGGCCTGTGTTTTCTGTTGTAGTTGTTGCCTGAATACGACTGCCGTTATCATATTCAATAGTGTGTCTGTTATATGAGTACACACCTGCTCTAATAAAATCAGGAAGATTTTCGTAGGCATACCGATAACGATCCATGATATCACGAGCACCTTCATACTTGTGAGCAGCAATTAGAACCTGTACGTCGGGAACAAACATCGTGTACCATAACAAATAAGCTACAGCGCAGGTAGTCTTACCCATCTGTCGCGGCAACATAGCAATACATTGTTTGTTATTGTGATAAGCATGTATGAGTCGTTCCTGGTATCCATAAGGTTCGAAAGGAATCGATCCCTTAACTGGATGTTGAATTTTTATGAAGTTTTTGGCAAAGTATAATGGGCCGTCCACCGGATCCATACACTTTTCAAGATGTTGAACTTCTTCAAGAGTGTATCTAATCTGTGCGTGAGCTTTCTTAACTAAGTTACCGTCTAGCGATTTTCCCATAATACTATTTAATGAAAAAAATAGGGCCTTACGGCCCTATTTGGTGTTTTTAGATTATTATGCGAATGTCAACCCAGTTAATGTAATATTGGTAATTGTTATATCACCGCTATCGCTGCCATTTACTGCAACGTCGACACGTTCTTCTAAGTTATCGTAAGTTCCGTCGGCAGCAGAAGATGCTCCATAGCCATCGCCGGAATCACTGTTTACTGAACTAATGATTGCTGTAAAACCAGTAGCTGTGTTTCCAGGAATACCTACGTAAAAAATTTCTGCTCTTTCTTGAAGAGCTGTTATTGCTTTATAAAAATTACTATTCGAATTACCGTAATTTGTTGAGAAATTGATAGTAGCCGAAACCACTTTTATTGCCTGCAACTGTCGTGTACCAAATCTAGTAAATGGACCTGCACCGCTAGAGCCATCACCTAGAATTTTTCTAGAATTAGCACCTACTGTTGTTCCTTCTACTGTTGTCGAGTAAATGTCTGCCATTATCTTGCTCCTTTAGCTTCTGCTAATCTCTGTAATAGTTCTGCACGGATCTGGGCACGTAGATCTGTACTTTCGGTATTCATTGGGTTGTCACCGCCTGCAGTTGCACGGAAACTTTTTTTCTGTTTGTGAAGATCGTTGCCATCTGGAATAGCAGCATCGATGTCCATGGTATTTGGTTCGCTGTCATTTAAAGAATTACCAAATGCTTCTTCTTTATCTTTATTTTTCTTTTCTAGATCGTGATCATCCATGTCGTGATCGCCGTCGCTGTCTCGATCTAAACTAGCACCCAATCCACCAGGTTGTGACCCTTTGTCTTTTTCACCGCCGGGCATATCGTCGTTATCTGCATCCATATCTGGTAACATCTTTAATGGGCCTGAATCTAAGTTTCCTAATTTCAAAGGAGACATCCCCATTGGAGGAGGCATATCAGAAGGAGCATCCATTGGCTCGATCTCAACTGGTGGCATTGCTGGCATAGGCGGTTTATCCATTTCCGGATTAACTGCTTTGATCAGCTTCATTAAATCCTCAATATTATCTAAACCCTGAGCATTAAGATTGATGCTCATGCTAGGAGGAGGAGTATCTGGTTGACTTGGAGGAGAACTCATAGGTCCAGGCATGCCGCAACCTTCTACCGGTTCTTCAACCACTGGCGCAGTCG
>JACCDO010488350.1_pt1 | contig 11938 bp, 13 predicted proteins | sample 7446101 | NCBI WGS metagenome assembly JACCDO01 (sample SAMN15323440, study PRJNA562643) | freshwater metagenome | isolation source: river surface water | place: USA:Blue River Watershed | collected 2017-08-16 | reverse complement strand
ATTTATATATTTTTATACTATCATATTCTTGTTTCATTAGAAATAATAATCTATAATATAATTGAGCTTGTTCTAAATTTATTAAAAATCTATCATTAATAAAATCATCTGTAAATTTGGCATCATTATTATAATAAGCCATTCTTATATTAGTTGCTAACTGTTTCGTTTTATCAGGTTTTATATATTCTTTTATAGTATCTTGAAAATTTTTAGGATTTTGTTCAATAGTTCTAAGTAATCTTTTTTTTATTTTATCTGGCCATGATGAAAATGATTTTGTGATTAATGATTCTAAATATATTTTAATCTTATCTGATAATTCTTTAAAATTATTTTCTTCTAAAAATTGTCTAATGTTATCATTAATTAGATTTAATTCTTCATATGATATACTATCAGGTGTTTGAGGTGGTATTACTGTTGCAAGCATTTGTTCTTTATCTACACCAGTTGGTTTCTGTGGAATGGGTACATTAGCACTTGGTATCTGTGAAATGGGTACATTAGGACTTGGTTTAACTGCACTAGGTTGTAAACCTAATTGAGGAAAAGCGTCTGTATTATCTATTTCAAATGGTATATTTTCTTCTTCTTTTTTATATGAGTCATCTTTAATCATATCATGAATATATCTTTTTTGATAAAATAATTGTTGTGCTTTGGAAATAGTGATACTATTTAATGTATTATTAATAATTTCTTTTTCAAATGCACGAGATTGAGGAGAATTTATATTAAAATCTTCAGGGGGTGTTTTCTTTGTATAAATTAATTCATGTGAAAATAAACCATAATCTAATTTTGTATTTATAGGAACAGTTATATTAAATGCTCTTTCTTGTGCAAATATATCAAAATCGAAAAATGGAATTTCAATAGTTTCAATAAAGGGTATAATAGTATTAGATGTTTGTGATTTTGATATAATACCGTTATTCATACTAATATTTAATTTTGCTAATACACTCGGTTTTATATTTTTAATAACAGTTTCTGTTGATCTAACCCAAGATAAAAAAGGATATATATTACATAAATCAATAGAATATGAGTTATTATCATCTATAGTTTGTTTAATACTTAATAATGTCATCATAATTGATTTTGCTAATTCCATTATATAAAAAGTTCTTTTCATATTTTCAGGATTATCCAATAAATATTTTTTAAATCCCTCTACATTATATCTATCCTTAAAAAAGAATAAATCAGTTATAGTAAATGGAACCATTAATCTTTGTTTTAAATTATTAGGATTAATAAAATCAATATAATCTTTTATTCTACCTGTTGCATTTTGCTTGAATGGTTTTTTATCTCTTATTTCTGTTATTTTTTTTGTTAATATTAAAGATGATTTAGTGATGTTTATATCAGGGTCATCGTAATATTGAGCATATCTAGTTGCTAATAAATTAGTATACCAGTTATTTGTTTTATATTTAAAATCATAATATAATTTTGTTTTAACTTCTGTTATAGGTTCTAGTTTATATACACCTGTTGTTTTACCTTTTTCTGAAATACTTTTCAAATCCCGTATAGACATAGATGAGCTGTCTTTATCTGTTAATGTGATGCTTTGTTTTGATTCCTCTCTTAATTTCGCATTTTGTTTAGCAATATATTTTAAATAACTATCATAAGCTATTTTAAGCTTTGTATTTGTTAATATCTCTTCAAGTGAATATTCTTTATATAGTCCTTTTTTATGATCAAATGGTGTTTTAATCTTTTCATTAAGAGCCCTTTGATGACTAGCAGCTGTATTAGGAAACGATTGTGGATCTAAAAGTGTTTCTATTGTTTCTTGTATCTTTTCTATAGTATCTTTATCTGTAATTTGAAAAAATCCATTAATTTTATTAAATTCTATATATATATTTGTAATTGGTATTTCTTTTATTTTTTTCTCTCTATTCATTAAAACTGGTTCTCTAGGTGTAAGTGAATCATATTTATATACATGTCTAATTGCTTTTTCATCATTTGTAGAATTATATCTATAAATTGAAGTAAAATCCGTTATTTCGTTCTCTGTTTCATTTGTTTTTTGAAATAAATCAAATCTTATAACATCTCCGTTTTCATCAGTGCTTAATGTACTTCTTATTTTAAATGGTAAATTATTAGGAATAATTTTTAATATTGTTTTTTGAGTTTTACTATTAGTATATAATTCTAATTCTGATAAGTCATAAGCTTGTTTAATATTTTCAAATGATTCTGAAAATATACCATTTAATTGTTCCATTTGCGTATAGGTAAGTATAGTCATTATAATATATAATATAATATTATTAAAAATTTAATCTTTCGTAATCGTGTTAATATAAGAAAAATATATCTCGCAAAGAAAAATTGATTGGGTGATAGAAAAAAACATAGGTTTTTTCTATCCTTCCCAATTAACTTTCTCATAAATATATTGAAAACTAGTTTTCAATATATTTATTAGAAAAATTGATATTTTATAATATTAAATTGAATTTAAATACAAATTAATAATATAAATAATGACAAATTATTTGGAAACTGGTGTAGTAATACATAAAGAAGATGGTGTAGATGAAGTATATTATATACCTTATAATTTAAATAATATATTAATTACTGAAGAAGAAATTATTCAAATATTAAATCGCTATAATGTTAAAATTGGAAAAATTAATCATATAGAAGAATTTCATAAAGCATTTACTCATAAATCATATATTAAAAAAGATGTATTTACTGATGAAATTTTAAAATGCTCAAGAAAAGAAATGAATAATCCTAAGAACTTAATGGAACTAAGAAATGAAAGTTATGAAAGATTAGAATATTTGGGCGATCGAGTTCTTAAAATTCTTGTATCATTTTATCTATTTAATAGATATCCGCAAGAAGATGAAGGTTTTATGACGCGTTTACAAACAAAAATAGAGGATAAAAAAAATCTATCTATTTTATCAAAAGAATTAGGATTAGGTAAATATTTTATAATATCAAAACAAATTGAATTACAAAATGGTAGACATCTAGAAAAAATTCATGAGGATGTATTTGAAGCATTTATGGGAGCATTATTTCTTAGTAATGGGTTTGAACCATGTTGTATATTAATTCTAAATTTACTTGAAACAATGATTGATTATTCAAATAAATTATATTGTGATAATAACTATAAAGATAATTTATTGCGTTATCATCATAAAATGAAATGGAAGTTTCCGCAATATCATATGATTGGTTATGATGGACCTCCTCATAAAAGAAATTATATAATGGGTGTTGAAAATCCAAATATATCATCAATTTCTAAGAAACAATATATTAAAACAAAAAATTGGAAAGAATTATGTATTAGTTTTGGCTATGGTTTATCTAAAAGAGAGGGTGAACAGAAAGCAGCTAAAATGTCTTTAATTTTACATAATCAATTAAATGTTGATCAATATACTCCTGCAGATATATATTATCCATCATTGAATATAAAATATAAGAATAAATTATATAATAAATCAAATAGTGAATCAGATAATTCTGATGATGATATGAATACTACTGATATGAATCCAAATGATTTAAATATGAGTGAATTGAATTTAGAATTATCTAAATCAGACTCTACATCAGATTCTAAATCAAATACTAAATCAGAATCAGACTCTAACTCAGAATCTAAATCAGATTTAGAATCAGATTTAGAATCAGATTCTGAATCATATTCTGAATATGATTCAGAGTCAGATTCTGAATCAGATGAAACCAGTGATGGTGTAAATAGTGATATAACAGAAAGCGAAACAGAATAAAATAAAAAAATATAAAATTTTATTTATTAGCAATTTTATTTAGAACATTTATAACATTTTCACGCCATTGATTTTCTTTATTTTTATTAATATTATTTCTTTCTATAATTTTACTAAATACTTTTGTATATAATAAATAAAGTAAAAATAAAATGAAAATAAATTCAAGAACAGATGTAAAAAAAAGTAATATATTACTATCAGTATTAAAACCTACATATTTTGTTATAAAAGAATCAATCATATTTGATTTAAATGATTTAATTAAATTAGTTGCACTAAAACCAATCATTGTACCCATCATAAATGTTAAAACTCCATTTTCTACCATAAAACTAGATAAATTATTTAATGTATTATTAAATACAGATATCATTATATAAAAATTGATAATATTTTATTTAAAATTATAATATTACTAATAATAATGTCAGAACATAATTTTATTACAAAAGAAGGATATATTATAAAAAAAACAATTCATAATAAAGATTTAATAAATGATATTAAAAAAGATTTAACAGTAACACCTCATTTAGCATTTAAACATAAAAATTTAAAACCATCTCCATTTAAAGTATATACTGAGGGAGAAAATCATATATCTGTGCCTAAATTCTATGGTATTAAAAAATTAGGAGTTCCAAAAACTGATAAAATGGAGAAGGGATTAGATGTTGATTTAAAATTTAAGGGAGATATGAGAGAAATACAAAAGGGAATAGTTGGGACAACAATTAATTATATGGATAATAATAATGGAGGTGGTTTAATTTGTGTAGGATGTGGTATGGGTAAAACAGTTATGGGTTTAAATATTGCCTGTCATTATAAAAAGAAAACGCTTATTATTGTTCATAAAACTTTTTTATTAAATCAATGGATAGAAAGAATTCAACAATTTACAAATGCACGTATTGGTATTATTCAACAAAATAAAGTAGAAGTAGAGGACAAGGATATTGTAGTAGGAATGCTGCAAAGTATTGCAAAAGATAAATATGATAGTGATATTTTTATGGATTTTGGATTAATTATTTTTGATGAGGCACATCATGCTCCATCTGAATATTTCTCAAAAGCATTACCTATAATTAACTGTAATTATACATTAGGTTTATCTGCTACACCGAAAAGAGCTGATAAAATGGAAAAGGTATTATTTTGGTATTTAGGGGAGGTTGCATATATGGCACCTCCTAATATTAATAATAAGGTGACAGTAAGAGCATATAATTATGATGTTAAACATAAAGATTTTAAAGAAGCACGTGTTAAATTTGGAGGTGAAATAAATCGCCCTAAAACTATTAATCGAATTACTAGTATAGAAGAACGTAATACATTTATAATTGATATATTAAAAGAGATTATGGAAGAACCTGAAAGAAAAGTATTAATTCTGAGTGATCGTATTGAGCATTTAGAAGAATTAAAAAGATTAATTGACAGTATAGATATGTGGTCATGTCAATTTTATATAGGTGGTATGAAACAATCCAAACTAGATGAAGCAGCAGAAGCAGATATTATTTTGGGAAGTTATGGTATGGCAGCAGAGGGTTTGGATATCCCAACATTAAATACTTTATTTTTAGCAACTCCAAGAAGAGAAGTAGAACAAGCAGTTGGTCGTATTACTCGTCGAGCAGATCATCCAGTTCAACCTTTAATTGTAGATATCGTTGATATGCTCCCTTGTTTTGTGAATCAAGGCATTCATAGAAGAAAATTTTATAAAAAAGTTCAATTTAACATTGAGGTATATGAAGTAGAAGATAGTAAAGTAGTTGCAAAAATAGATTTAAATAATACAGTTGATATTAGTGAGATTAAACATAATAAAATTTGCAATGATGATGTAGATTTTATAGACGATTAAAATATATAAATAATATAAATTATATAATTTATATTATATATTATATGTGTGATAATACTAGAAGATTAGTATATCTTAGAATGGTTATAATAACCATTGTTTTAGTTGGTTCATTAAACTGGGGCTTAGTTGGCATATTTAATGTAAATTTAGTTCAATCAGTCTCTAGCTTATTTAATAGAAACCACTCTGAATATATTGAAAAATTTATATATATTTTAGTTGGTTTAGCAGCAGTAATGTTAGTAGTTGACCGCAATACATATTTGCCATTTTTAGGAACAGCTGCATTCCCTAAACCTCTTTCAGATGACGTTAAACCAGCAACTAAAGGTGAACTGAAATCAGTTGTTGTTAAAAATTTACCACCAAATGTAAAAATAATATATTGGGCTGCCAATAGTTCAGATAAAGTTGTAGATAATCCAATTGATGCATATGGTAATTATGAAAACCAAGGTATTACTACAAGTAATGATAAGGGAGAAGCTACATTGGTTGTAAATAATCCAACAGCATACATTGTTCCATTTAATGGTAAATTAACCCCCCATATTCATTATAGATATTGGACAAATTATGGAATAACTAGTGAAATTAAAACAGTTAAGGTTTAAAATATTTTATTTTTATAATTATTTATAAATTTTTCAGTATCATCTTTTGTAGATAATTCTACTTTATTTATAACATATACTAAAGCAAAGGTTGCTATAACAAATATAAAAATTGGTATATATAAATCTTCATTCTCATGTGTATGCATTAAAATAATTAGAAAAGATAACTTTATATAAATAATAAAAAAATGGCTCATACGAAAAAATTGATAATTTAAATTTTTAGTATTATTTAATATATTTATAATAAAATGGCTCATTATAATGCAGTAAATATACCATTGGGTTTAAATAATCATTATAAATATGAAATATTTCGAGAGGATGTAATAGATAGGTTGATATGTATAGTTAAACTAATTAATAGTAATAATATCCCAACACAAATTGATTATAATAAACTATTGCAAAATTTAATTAATAATTTTAAATTAAAAGACATTTTGGTTATAATAAATTTATTAGCTCATGATAAATTTATTAAAGAAAATATTGAAATATATAATATTGCAATTAAATATTGTAATGAAATTATTGATAATGAAATTATTGTAAATATTATGCCATTAGATAAAAAAAATATTAAAGAAAAAACAGATTAAATCAAAATAAATTTAATTAATTTATTTTAATTTAAAGATTATAATTTAATTTATTATAAATGGACTATACTCCTTCAAAAGATATTATTATAGGTAATCCAAAACTAATAGCAAAAAAGAAACAAGAGAATGCATTAAAAGTGGCTATTACTAAAACAAATACAAATGATAATATTTCATTATCAGGTAAAAAAATTTCAGATGATGATGAATTACCTAAAACAGATAAAGTAGGTATTGATACAGGTAAAAATATTATGCAAGCTAGATTAGCTAAAGGTTTAAAACAAGTTGATTTAGCTAAACAATTAAATGTTTTACCTGATATCATTAGAGATTATGAAAATGGAACAGCTATACGTAATGGTAATTTATTAAATAAAATGGGTAAAATATTAGGTGTTAAATTAACTGGTAAAAATTAATTGCAGCCTTTAAAACTTTTTCTATGGTATTCAGATATTCCATATTTTTTTATTCCTTCAAAATGTTTAACAGTTGGATAACCCATATTAGATGATAGACTATATTTATCATCTAATGTTGGGTCATTTGATATCATTTCATGTATATGCATATCATGATATTCTTTTGCAATAATACTAGCTGCTGCAATTGAATAATATAAACTATCACCTTTTACAATACTTTCAACTTTATAATTTTTAAATTTTTTTTCCCATCCTGTCCCATCAATTAATAAATGAGACAAGTTTTTTATATTTTCTTTATATTTAGTTTTTAAATCAGCAATAGCTCTATCCATTGCTAATTTAGTAGCATTTAATATATTAATATTATCAATTTCTTTTTCATCAGCATATCCTACACCCCAATATTTAATATTTTCTTTAATCCATTTTAATGCTATCTGTCTTTTTTTGGGTGTTAATTTTTTACTATCATTAATTAATTCAAAATCTTTCATATTATCCCAAATAACAGCTCCTGCATAAACACGTCCAATTAAGGGACCGCGTCCAGCCTCATCAATACCTATTTCATTAATGTCATTCTTATATTTTTGCATTATTATATTAGATTATTATTACTCTATATTACTTTAATATCGCTTACATCACTTACAATATTATTAATATTATTAATTGATTCTTTAGAATTTTCTGTGAACATTAATATACCTAATCCAATTAATATACCTAAAATAAATACCATAGCCCTATGTTTTTTCATTGTATTATATTTATTTAATAATTCTTCATTATTCTGTAAATAAACATCAAATGAAGGTTTTTTAGATAATTTTAAATAAATTATATATATAAAATAAATTAACGAAGCAGTAATATAAACTTTTATAAATCCAAGTAATATTTGATTCATTATATTATATTAATTTATAGATATTTAATTATTAAACTAAACTTAATATTTAACAGAACAAATAGGACATTTATGATTTGTTTTTAACCATGGCGTAATACATTCTTTATGAAACATATGTCCGCATATTCCCTTATCTATAATAGAATCAATCCCTTTTTCTAAAGCGTATAGACTAGGATTATTAAGAGATTGCCTGCAAATGGTGCATTCTGTATTTTTATCCATAATATAACTCCATGATGAAATAATGTTAATATGATTAATTTTGATAATTGATTCGGACATTATTTTAATACTATATTAAAATAAAATAAAAGTTTAATTTATCAATTTTTTTATTAAAAAATATATAAATATTTTTTTAATAAAATAAATTAATTTAATTTAAAATTCATCTGAATCATCTAAATGAGATAATGAATCGCTTGAATCGTCTGATTCAGATGAAGATTCAGATGAGGAAATAGAGCTTGATGAATCATTTTGTTTGCTATGTTTTTTGGAGCTTGTGCGAACAGAGCTGCGTTCAGAGCTACGAACAGATGTGCGTTCTGAGCTTCTACCACTGCGTCTGCGTCTGCCATTACCATATTGTTTAAATAATTGTTCAATATCTTCTGTATTATTAATTTCAGATAAATCGGTAGTGCTATTTAATTCTTCGACATCTGCTTGTGAATAATTTTTAGTATTAACTGCTTGCATATCACCTCCTTGTTGGTTTTGAAATGTAGGTGTATCGGATAAATTGTATTCTTGTTCAACTGTTTCAGTTGTTAAATCAAAACCACCTGTTTGTTTAACATTCATGGTATTTTCAAAAGTAGGTGTTTCAGTAAGAATATATTCATTTGCTTCAGTAAAGTTTTCTGTTTCTAAATTATGGGCAGATGCACCAAGTTGTCTTTTAAGTTCTTGATATTTTTGTTTATATTTTAAATACTTTTGTTCGAAAGACATTATATAGAATATTTGAGAATATATTTTTTAATAACGCAAAAATAATTTTTATACTTAAATATAATTTATAATATAAATATAATTTATAATAATATGATGCATGACATTATGGATAATATGAATATTATTATTCCAATAATATTAGGTAATAATAATGATACATTATTTGGAACCGAAAATGATGTATTATTAATTTATAATTTATTTTATAAATTTCATAAATCTAGATTAAATGCAAAATGGTTAAAACCATCTATATTAATTAATGAAGAACTTAAAATAAAAAATATAAATAAAAAAATTATTCAAATGACTGATATGATTGCTCATAATATTTTTAAAAACTCTAATGTAAATTTTATAATTATTATATATTTTTCCGGACATTCAAATTCTAAAGGTAATTTAAAATTTTATAATGAATATGTAAATGCACATACTATATTAATTAATCTTAATAAAATATTACATTCATCGTCTCCCTCTCGTGTTTATTTTATAATAGATAGTTGTTTTAGTACTAATTTTATTAGTGCCAATAATATTAATAAAGAAATTAAAAAATTATCATTTCTTGTTAGTTGTAAGGAAAATGAATATAGTAAAGAGATTGAAGCAGAATTTGATGATAATATGTTTAAATATAAATATCATAATAATATGCCAAAATCACATATAATAGTAAGTATATTTACTTTATATTTTGTTAAATTAATTGAAGCCCGTGGGATAGAAGATATTGATATGTTTAAAAATATTATAACAGATAGATTATGGTTAATGATTTCAAAAAAATATGGTCAAACAATTTATTACCAAGAACTTTGACAAGAACTTTAAATATTTTCTAAAATTTTATAATGACAAGTAATAGTATGTTAGATTATATTACAAATGAACAATTTATGAAAGGAAGTGTTCGTGATATAGTAAATAAATTAGAAGAAAATAACCAACCACCTGCTAAATGTGCTCCCAGTAAAAAATTTGAGGATGGCTCATGTTTTACACTTGAAAATTTAAAAACAATTGCAAATGAGTATAATAAAAATTATAGAGATAAAATACCACTTAGCAGAATAGATAATGATAAAAAAAAATTATTAAGATATTTAACAATTAAAATGGGTTCAAGATATGGATGCAAAACACAAGAATGCTGGTTAAGGTCAAAAGAAGTTAAATCATTAAATGATGATGATATTAAATATAATACATTTAGACCAAATGGACCAAAAAAACAATTTGAATGGTTAAGCACAACAGATATTAATAAAGTAATGTTTCAATATGAATTTAAATATCCCGAATTTAAATTTTTGGGCGCTGTTCCATCAGATTTTGATGAATTACCTCAATATGGAACAACTGACTTAGATTTTGCAGAATTAGAAAAAACTACATATAAATTAGGTTTAGTTATTAATTTAGATACTCATAATATGAGTGGCTCTCATTGGGTTGCATTATTTATAAATTTAAGAGAAAATCAAATATATTATTTTGATAGTTTTGGTAAAAAACCACAGAAAAGAGTAACTATGTTCATTAGACGTGTATTAACATACATGTATAATAAAAAATTTAAAACAGAAATAAGTCTTGAAGAATTTATGAAAAGATTTCATTCATCTGATGATTATGATATAAGATTTAATAAAATACAACATCAATTTAAAAATAGTGAATGTGGTGTTTATTCAATGAATTTTATAATTAGATTATTAGGCGGTAAAGATTTCGATACTATTGTTGAAAATATTACAAATGATGATATAATGAATTCATGCCGTAAAATATATTTTAAAAATTAATTTAATTTATTTTAAATTTATTTTAAATTTATTTTAATTTATGTTTGCGAACATGTATAACTATTTCATATATAACGAAACCTAATATAATTGCCAACATAACAGAACCGCCTGTAATCGTTCCAATCATAACACCTTTTGATACTTCTAAATTCTTAGTTCTTCTACTAGTAGTTGTTGGCTGTGGTGCAAAAGATGGATTAGGAGGAGGTCTTGAACTTGGTAATGTAGCAGCAGTTGGTTGTATTGGGTCAATGCCTGCATAAAAATCATTGCTTGTATTTGAATTTGTTAAATTACATGTTTGGTTTTTATTGATTGTACTTTTTGCATCAGCTGATACATTTTGTGTTTGGTCAATATTAATACATAAATTTTGAGGAATTGCATTACGTGGTTTAAATCCAGCTGGACCAAGACTATAACATCTTTTATCAAAAAATTGAGCTAACATTTCATCATCTGAATTATATATAGGTCTACCAGATGCTTTATCAACTAATTTAATATTTCTATTTTCACCTCTAAGAAGTGAATTTTCACAATTACAATCAGGATAAACATTATTCATATCATCTAAAAATGGACCATATGCAATTTGTGTATCTGTTGAATATACTTTTGCTCTATCATGTTCAACATGTTCGCATAAACCTTTACTATGAGATTCTCCTCTATATAATGCTGTGCATGAAGGTGTTACTGTAAAACCACCACTATCGGTTGTTTTAACTGCGTATAAATTATGATTTTCAAAATAACATTTCGTGGTTAAATCAAATGAACTGTCAAACATAGTAACTTTAAGTGCGATATAAGGATCTCTATAATCAAAATTATTAGCTAAAGTATAACCTCCTATAATATTACCTGTTGAATTTCTTAAAATAGCAGGTTCTTCAGGTTTAACAGT
>JACCDO010861374.1_pt1 | contig 11939 bp, 13 predicted proteins | sample 7446101 | NCBI WGS metagenome assembly JACCDO01 (sample SAMN15323440, study PRJNA562643) | freshwater metagenome | isolation source: river surface water | place: USA:Blue River Watershed | collected 2017-08-16 | reverse complement strand
CCGGACGACTCAAACGATCACCGGCTGAATGATGAACGCCCGCCACACTGGGGCTAGTCGGAGCTAGATCCCGAACCCGACTGCGAGTCGGTGCGGTAGAAGCCCGAGCCTTTGAAGGTGACTCCGAGGTTGCCAAATTGCTTGCGTAGTTCACCTGAGCACTTCGGGCAGCTAGTTAGTGCAGCGTCTGAGAATGACTGAAAAATCTCAAAGGCGTGTTCACAGTCCTTGCAGACATATGAATAAGTTGGCATGTTTCCTCCGAGACGATTTTAACTTATTGCCGAGGCTCGAAAGTGGTGGATTGCTGTCGGCGTAACAGCTCCGGTGACCCAAACATCATGGGACTCACTCGGAATCTGCTCGAGCACCTCGGAATCAAACACCACTGCGTACTTCGGTATTCCGGTCACTGATCTAAGGGCGCGATCGTAATAGCCCTTGCCTTTACCCAATCGGTTTCCGTTTTTGTCGACCGCAAGCGCTGGTAGCAAAATCAGCTGCGCGCTGCTAATTGGTTGAGCTTCGCCGGTTGGTTCCAAAATCCCAAGACTTGATGCTTCCAATTCACCAGAGGCAAAAACCAGATCGTCGCCTTCAATTCTTGGCAGCAGCAGAGTCTTGCCCAGGGCTTGAACCCAAGCGTTGAACTCTGAGACGTTGGGCTCACTCGGCATCGGAACGTAGCTGGCAATTGACTGCACGTCTAACTCGAGCGCCAGTCTGACCAGGTTTGCCCCCAGCCCCAGTGATGGCTGCGGGCGCGCGGAAATCACCAGCTTGCGAATATCTGATTTGCTTGCAATTGATTCCATAGCGGTAATCTTGCCAGCGTGAACCCAATTCGCCCAATCGCCCACGGCTTTGTGGCACTGCGCCCGGTGGGCAGACGCGATTACTGGCGGTTGCAATATTTGCTCACCGAGGATCGCGATTGGCTGGAGCCGTGGGAGGCAACTACGCCGGGACTCAGAACGGTTGTGAATGCCGGCTGGATGATTTCGAGTTTGAAATCCCAAGCCCGCCGCGGAACTGGACTGGGGTTTGTGATCCTCTATGAAAATGTCGTGGTCGGGCAGCTCAACGTTGCAAATATTCAGCATGGCTCCGTTTCATCCGCCACCATCGGTTATTGGATATCGCGCGCTGCGGCGGGAAAAAACATCACCCCAACTGCGGTTGCTCTGGCAATCGATTACCTGATGGATGACTTGGGTTTACACCGAATTGAGATCGACATTCGCCCGGAAAATCTTCCCAGCCTCAGGGTGGTTGAAAAACTATCGCTGCGACTCGAAGGCATCAAAGAGCGCTTTATTCATATCGATGGAGCTTGGCGCGACCACAAGGTTTTTGCCATTACCGCCGAGGAGAAAAACGGTTCGATGATTGACCGACTGGCAAACACGCGGAGCCAATAACGCCATTTAGGAACGCTGGCGCATATCTTGTTGATATGGAAAATTCTGTGGGCTTGGGTGGAATCACTTTGGTGATTGCAGCCGTGGTCTGGTTGGCGATTTTTGTGCCCGGTTTTTCCAAGCGGTCCGAGATCAGGGCCAATTCCAGCATCGTAAAGCGCGACGTGAAAATGGCCCGCCAAGCTGCGCCACTGACCGCCGACGAGCGGCTGAGCCGGCTGGTTAACACCCAGAGATTTTTCTCGGTACTTTTCGCACTATTCCTAATTGGCAGTATTTCAAGCGCTGTCGCTGCAACCGCAAATGCTGGTTGGTGGTTATCCGCAGTGTTTACCGGCACTTTGGCCATCTTTAGCATCTTGGTTTCTAGGGCGGCTTCGGTTCAGGCAGCTGCCATCGCATCGAAACTTCACCGCACTCGCCAAGAAGTTAGAAAGAAAGCTTCTGCTCAGCGACCAGTGGTTGAAAATCGCACCTGGGAGCCTAACCCGATCCCAGCCCCACTAAACCAGCCAAAAGTTGGTGAATTGGTTAACAACCTCGCGGACGTGGTTGAAATCCAAAGACCTGAGAATGTTTTCGACGGTAAAGAATTAGACGCAATACTCGCAAGAAGACGCGCAATCTAATTCAGGCGTTAAGCTATTTCTCAGTTATCCCCCACATAAATGACAAACGGAGCGCGCAAAAATAATGGGACTTTTAGACTCAGTAAAGAGATTTTTTCAGAAGACTTCTGAAGTAACCGTCAAGGAAGCAGCCATCTTGGCTGACGAAGCTGGCAAGGCTGCTAACAAGGCTGCCGAGGAGGCTCGCAAGGCCGGCAGCAAACTAGCCGCCGAGGCTTTGACTGAGGTTGAGAAGGCAGCAAAGACTGTTGCCAAGTCTGCCTCAACCGCAAAAAAGAAGACCACTGCTGCGGCCAAGAAGCCTGCTGCAAAGACCACCGCTGCCAAGAAGCCAGCGGCCAAGAAGCCAGCAACCACTGCAGCTAAGAAGCCTGCTGCTAAGCCAGCCGCAACCGCTGCAAAGAAGCCTGCTGCTGCAAAGGCCACCGCTGCTAAGAAGCCTGCCGCCAAGCCAGCTGCCAAGACTGCTGCTAAGCCAGCTGCAGCGAAGTCGACCGCTGCAAAGACCACCGCTGCTAAGAAGCCAGCGGCCAAGAAGCCTGCTGCTAAGTAATTAGCTCAGCACGTATCCCACCGATTCGACAAGCGTCGGGTGTTTGAAAACAAACCCCGTCTGCTCGAGTCGGTGGGATTTCATTTTCTGGGAGCAAAGAAGCAATTCGTCGGCAGCCTTACCGATCAGCAAGCGCATCGCGAACGCTGGCACTCTGAGCAAGGTTGGGCGCTTTAGTTGCCGACCAAGCTCTTTGATGATCTGCTCGCAGGTCGCCGGCTGAGGAGCCGTGAGGTTGTATGCGCCAGATGTCGACTCATTTTCGATCAGGTGAATAATCGCTCGGGCTTGATCTTCAAGAGAGATCCAAGCCCACCACTGCTTACCTGAGCCCAAAGCGCCACCGATGCCGAGTTTGATCAGTGGCAATAGTTTTCCCAGCGCGCCGAGCTTCTTGCTCATCACCATGGTGGTGCGAACTAACACGACGCGAGTCTTTGCTTGCTTGGCCAACTCTTCCCAGTTGTATGCCAGGTCAGCCAGGAAGCCCTCGCCCTTGGGAGCAGATTCATCCAGCCACTTATCGCCCTGATCACCATAGATTCCTGAGGCGGAACCGGAGATCAGCACCTTGGGTGGATTGGGGCAGGCGTTGATGGCATCGACCAAGGTCTTGGTTGAGTCCAGGCGCGACGAGATTAGCTCCCGCTCATATTTCTTGGTCCAGGGGATCTTTCCGGTTGTGGCGCCCGCGAGGTTAATAACGGCATCGATGTCAGCCAATAGGTTTGGGTCCAGCGGGGTTACTCCAGGAGCCCAAAACATCTCATCTGCTGAGCTAGCGGGTCTGCGAACCAAACGGACTACTTGGTGGCCAAGTGCAGTTAGCTGCTGATTAAGTTCTGTGCCGATAAGGCCGGATGCTCCAGAAATGAGGACTTTCACTGAGCTACCTCGCAATCTTCTCTAAATACCTACAATTGGTGTCGGACGATTATTCCGCACTCGCGGGATTGGAATGGAAATAATGCAGGTAGAGCTCTGGGTTTGGGCCGTCACAATCGGTGTTTTGAGTGCGATTCTGATTGCAGATTTCGTCTATCAGTTCAAAAAGCCTCACGAACCAACCTTCCGTGAATCGGCGATTCAGGTAAGCATCTACATCACCCTCGCCCTGCTTTTCACCTTCGTGATCGGTGGCGTTTGGGGTGGCCAATATGCCGCCGAATACATCGCCGGCTGGGTGACTGAATACAGCTTGTCGGTGGACAACATCTTCGTCTTTTTGATTATCTTCACTCAGTTCGCGGTGCCAAAGCGACTTCGCAGCCAGGTGCTGCTAATCGGTATTGCCATTGCGCTGGTTTTGCGACTGATCTTTATCGTTCTAGGTGCAGCTTTTATCGAGCGCTTTAGCTGGGCGTTCTATGTCTTCGGCGCATTCTTGATCTTCACCGCCATCAAGCTGGTAATCGAGACCTTCCACGAGGGTGAAGAGGACCGCAACGAGGCTGGCGGCATGACCAAGCTAATCTCCAAGTTGATTCCAACTACCACCGAGTATCACGACAACCGCTACCGCATCAAGCAGCACGGCAAGTGGGTTTACACCCCGCTACTTTTGGTGATGCTTTCGATCGGATTTACCGACCTGCTATTCGCACTGGATTCAATCCCAGCGGTCTACGGTCTCACCAACGAGCCATACATCGTGTTCGTAGCGAATGCATTTGCTCTGCTTGGTCTTCGTCAGCTTTACTTCCTGCTCGGTGGCCTGATGGAGCGCTTGAAGTACCTATCAATCGGCCTAAGCATCATTTTGGCCTGGATCGGTGTGAAGCTTGTGGTTCACGCGCTGCACAAAAACGAGTTGCCATTTATCAATGGCGGTCAGCATGTTGAGGTCATCCCAGAGATTTCCACCGAACTATCGCTCGCCGTAATCATCATCACCTTGGTGATCACCACCATCTGGTCACTTGCGGTGACTGGCAGGGAAGCGAAGAAGAAGGCCTAGTTCTTGGCGCTGGTCCTGACAATCAGCAGGGCGGCAAGCAGGGTGAAGGCTCCAAATACCACCGAGACCAACAGCGCAGCCTCTGGGCTGATGATCTCAATGGAAATACCGGCCAGCGCACTGCCGGCGGAAAAGCCCACTAACTGACCAGTGGTGGTCCAGCCATAAGCCTCAACGGTCTCGCTGCCGGAGGTTCCGGTGGCAATCATCAGTGAGAGATAGCCAAGCGCTGGCGCGACTCCGATGCCGGCAACAAACAGGCTGATACCAACCCAGATTGGTTCACTTGGTGCAACCAGGATCGCCGAGTAACCAAAGAGTGTCACCGCGAGAAAAATTGGTAGCGCATTCGCACCCTTTACCCGAGGAGCCAAAAGCAAGCCGCCAAAAATCGAACCCAGCGAAAACACGGCAAACATCACTCCGGCAAGGGCCTTGCCAAATAGTGCCACCGAGCCAACCTCAACCCCGGCAAAGGATCCAACAAATAGCAATCCCAAAACGGTGGCCGCCGCCACCTTGGGATTGCGCAGGGCCTTACCTAAAACGTTTTTGTTTTTTGGGATCTTGATTGACCCAACGGATTTATTGACCAGGAACCAGATTGTGCCGGCCACCTGAATCGCTGCAACCGTGACCATCATCGGGATATTGCCAAAGGTTGCCGCTACCAAAGTCGCCACCAGCGGCCCCAAAACCCAAATGATCTCCTGAGCGGTGGCATCCAGTGAATAGAGCGCCGGCATCAACTTCTTCGGAGTTACCTGCGGATAAATGGAACGTGCTGCCGGCTGGATCGGGGGAGAGGACAGTCCCACTAAAAACGCCAAGCCAATCAACCAAATTGGTTCCGGGGTAACAAAAGCCAAGCCCAGCAGTGCAGAGACAGTGGTGGCGGTGCTGATAATCACAACTCGGCGAATGCCGTAGTCGGCCATCAACCTTGCCAGTAGCGGCCCTGAAATGCTGGCACCAATGGTCTCGGCACCGAGTGCAATACCGGCGATCGCGTAAGAGCCGGTCACTGCCTGAATGTGGATGACAAATGCAATGCTGAGCATGCCAAAGGGAAAGCGCGCGAATAGCTGCGAAATCAAAACGGCTATTGCTTCGGGTGCGGCCTTTAGCGCAGAGATACCAAGAGCCAATTAATCACCTAAATCCAAGACGGCAGCCACATTTGAATTCGCCAGAACCAGTAGGGCACCGGCAATCCCATCCACAGCGATGCGAAGAATGCTGCCAGCACCAAAGCTACCACCACGAAAAGGCCTATCGCCCACTCCCGCTCTTTGACTCGCAGTAAGACAAAGCCTCTGCGCCAGAAGCTGTGCAGGGCAAAGCTCAGGGCGAGAATCAAAAACGGAGTGAAAACCACGGAGTAGAACTGGAAGGTGGTGCGAGACAGGTATGCCAGCCAGGGGGCCCAACCGGCAAAAAATGCTAAGAAAATTGCCCCGGCAGCAAGGTCTGTCTTTTTTATGAATCGAATTGCGAGCCAGATCATGGCCAACACCGCGCTGTACCAGATCAACGGGTGCGGCAGTGGCGTGATGGCCATTGAGCAAGTTTCCAAAACCCCGCAGCGCTCATCGCTGAAGCTTTCGAAGTAGAAGGCAGTTGGTCGAATATTTAGTAACCACTGCAGTGCATTAGCCGAGTAGGGGTGTTCGGCACTGAGGCCAGTGTGGAAGCTGTAGGCATTGGTGTGGTAGTCCCACAGCGCCACCAGCCAATTTGGATTGGCCTGCCTGCCCCAGCCATCTGAAGAGATGATCCAGCCAGTCCAGCTAGCCAGGTAGGTGATAAAGCCAATGACGAGCAGGGAAATTGCATTTAACAAGGCTTGCCAGATAGCAGGAATAACCTTCAACCCCAAACGCTGACGAGAAACCCAGTCGGCAATAAAGCTGTATAGGCCGAATATGGCGAGGAAGTAAAGCCCCGACCACTTGATTGCACTTGCCAATCCGAGGGTAAAAGCCATCGCTAGAAGCCATGGCCTAAATGCAAGTGTGAAATCTCGCCCTGCTATTGCTGTTCGATTGAGCTTTTTTGATTGACTGCGTCGATCCAGCAGCAAGAAGTAGAAAGCCAGCAGCACAAAAAACGCCAGGATGCCATCCAGAATTGAAGTTCTTGCCAGCACAATCGACTGGCCCTCTATCGCCAAGAACAAACCAGCTAGGGCTGCGAATACTGGATTACCAATCAAGATTCTGGCGCAAGCGATGATTAGTGGAATTGCCAGGGTTCCCAGAAGAGCTGCAGAGAAACGCCAACCGAATGAGTTATCGGCCCCAAAGAGCTGAATGCCAAACCAAATCACCCACTTTCCAAATGGTGGGTGCACTACATAAGCGCCATCTTGCAAAAACCCAAGGACGTTTCCGGCTTCAAACTCAGGATTGGCATTTTCTGGCCACTGCTTCTCGTGGCCAAATAGCCCCAGGGTGTAGGCATCTTTTACGTAGTAGGTCTCATCAAAAACCAGTAGCTGCGGATTAGCTAGGTTGCCAAATCGCAGCACAGCCCCCAGCAAGGTAATCAACACTGTGCTAACCGGGTAGAAGAATCGGCTGGGGGCTAAGCGTTTGGTTAGAGTAAGCAGCCCGTAAATCACCCTTAGATGCTAGTTTGCTTAGCGTGTTGATTCTTGCTGCAACTCCCATCGGTAATCTCTCGGACGCATCTGTGCGACTTCGAGAGCTATTGACGAACAGTGCGCACATTGCTGCAGAAGACACCAGGACCCTCAAGCAGCTCGCGTCTGCGCTGGGGATTCGACTAAATGCGAGGCTTTACAGCCTGCACGAGCACAGCGATGCTGAGCGCACAGCGCTATTGGTTGAGGTGGCGCGTGATCACGACCTTGTGGTGGTCTCGGATGCGGGAATGCCAACAATTTCCGATCCCGGCTACCAGTTGGTTAGGGATTGCGCTCAGGCCGGTATCGAAATCATTTCCGCCCCCGGGCCATCCGCCGTTATTTCGGCGCTCGCGGTCTCAGGTCTGCCAACTGATCGCTTTAGCTTCGAAGGTTTTCTGCCGAGAAAACAGGGCGAGCGAATCAGAGTCTTTCAAGCCCTCAAGGACGAAGTTAGAACCATGGTGTTCTTTGAGGCTCCGCATCGCATTTACGAATCTTTGGTTGATGCAGTTGCGGTGTTTGGGCCGCAGCGCCTGGGCACAGTATCCCGAGAGCTGACCAAGAAATTTGAGCACACCGAGCGCGGAACTTTGGCGGATTTGGTGAATTGGGCGCAGGCCTCACCGAAGGGTGAGATGGTTTTGATTATTGCCGGCGCTAGCCCCAAGACCTTCGATGTCGCCGAACTTGGCTTGCGGGCTCTGGAATTGGCGGCCTCTGGAATGGGCCTAAAGCAAGCCTGTTCGGATCTGGCCGAGGCCACCGGCGCATCAAAGAGCGCAATTTACGCAGAAGCTCTTTTGCACAAACCCTAAGATATCAAGGGTGTCCAAGTCCTTTTATGTAACCACCCCCATCTTCTATGTGAACGATGCCCCTCACATTGGCCACGCCTACACCGAGGTGGCCTCCGATGTGCTCACCAGGTGGCATCGCGCACGCGGTGAAAATGCATACCTACTGACCGGCACCGACGAGCACGGCGAGAAGGTGCTTCGCACCGCCTTGGGCAACAACACCGACCCAAAGAGCTGGACCGACAAGCTGGTATCCGAATCTTGGTTGCCACTTTTGGAAACCATCGACATCGATAACCAGGACTTTATTCGCACCACCGAACCGCGCCACGAAAAGGCAGTTCAGCAGTTTTTGCAAAAGCTTTACGACACCGGTTTTATTTACCAGGGCTCGTTCCAGGGCAACTACTGCGTGGGTTGCGAGGAATACAAAAACGAGTCTGACCTAATCGATGGCACCGGCGACTTTGCTGCCCAAAAGGTTTGCGCCATTCACTCCAAGCCAGTTGAGCAGCTGAATGAAACCAACTACTTCTTCAAACTCAGTGACTTCCAAGAGCGCCTGCTTCGGCACTACGAAGAAAACCCAACTTTCATTCAGCCTGAGAGCGCAAAGAATGAGGTTGTGTCATTTGTACGCTCAGGTTTGAGTGACCTTTCGATCTCTAGATCCAAAGAGCGGTTTGACTGGGGAATCGACATCCCTTGGGACGATCAGCACATCACATACGTATGGTTTGATGCCCTGCTGAACTACATCACCGCAATTGGTTACGGCAGTGACGAAGCCAAGCTTGAGTCGCTCTGGCCAGCCGATGTTCAGGTAGTTGGAAAAGACATCCTGCGCTTTCACGCGGTTATTTGGCCAGCCATGCTGATGGCAGCTGGTTTGCCGCCGGCTAAGCAGGTCTTTGGCCACGGTTGGCTTTTGGTCGGTGGTGAAAAGATGTCGAAGTCTAAGCTCACCGGTATCGCACCAACTCAAATCACCGATATTTTTGGCTCCGATGCCTTCCGCTACTACTTCATGAAGGCAATTGGCTTTGGTTCGGATGGCTCGTTTAGCTGGGAAGACCTCAGTGCTCGCTACAACTCAGAGCTGGCCAATGGTTTTGGAAACCTGGCATCCCGAGTTATCGCGATGATCAACAAGTATTTCGATGGCGTGGTTCCTGCCCCCGGTGCTTATCTGGATGCTGACTTAGCGATTCAGAAAGTCGCTCAAGATGCAGTAGCCGGTGCCAATGCAGCGATTGACAAGGTTGCGATTCACGAGGCGATTGCCAAGGTTTGGACCTTGGTGGATGAGTTGAATAACTACATCACTGTGCAGGCGCCTTGGGTATTGGCAAAGGAAGAAGCCGACCGTGAGCGTTTGGCCACCGTGCTCTACACCACAGCCGAGGGGCTGCGCTTATTGGCGGTATTGCTAACCCCAATCACGCCAAAGGCAACTCAAAAGCTCTGGAACTCAATTGGCACCAACTTAGGTGAATTGTCCGAGCAGCGGATTCAAAACGGTGAGTGGGGCATCTTGCCGGCCGGAACCAAACTCGGCGAGCTAGAGGTGCTCTTCCCACGCGTTGAGGAACAATGAGCGAACCCATTCGCACCAGAAACTCTTACGACGGGTTGAATAATCGCCCCGTGCACTACCCGGATTTGCCAGAGCCTTTAGAGATCGGCACCTACGACAACCACACCCACCTGGAGATCGCCGATGGCGATCAGCCGATGTCGGTGTCGGAGCACCTCGATCGCATGCGCCAGGTGAATATGCTCGGGGCGGTTCAGGTGGGGGTCACGCTCGAGAGCTCCGTCTGGTCAGCCGATGTCGCAAAATCAGAGCCGATGCTGCTGGCCGCTGTTGCGTTGCATCCAAATGAAGCTCCGCTCTATCAAACTCGTCAAGAGCTAGACGATGCGATTGCCGGCATTGCCGCTCTGGCTAGCCAGAGCAGGGTGAGGGCGATCGGAGAAACCGGTTTGGATTTCTTTAGAACCCAAGGTGATGCCGAGCTGGCCGCTCAGGCTTACTCCTTCGAACAGCACATCGCGATTGCTAAGGAAAATGACATCGCCCTGATGATTCACGACCGTGAGGCTCACGCCGAAGTGGTTGAGACACTCAAGCGCGTTGGTGCTCCAAGGCGCACCGTTTTTCACTGCTATTCGGGGGATGTCGAGCTGGCTCAAATCTGTCAGGAAAACGGCTGGTATTTGTCCTTTGCCGGGAACGTCACCTTCAAAAAGAATCAGCACCTCAGGGACTCGTTGCTTTCGGTTTCGCCGGAGCTATTGCTGATTGAGACCGATGCTCCGTTTTTGACACCCGAACCGATGCGTGGTCGACCTAATGCGCCATACCTGGTGCCACACACGCTGAGATACATTGCTGCGCTATTGGGTTGGGATGCCAATAAAACCGCACAGCAAATCAACGCCAATACCGAGCGCGTCTATGGACTGTGGTCTGAAGGTTTGAGCTGATGCTCGGAGCTGCAGAAATTCGCCAATTGGCCGAGAAGCTGGATATCCGACCAACCAAAAAGCTCGGCCAAAACTTTGTAATCGACCCAAATACCATTCGCCGCATCGTTGCAGCAGCTGAGCTTTCCGAGGATGATCTGGTGGTGGAGATTGGCCCGGGGCTTGGTTCGCTAACGCTCGGTATTTTAGAGATAGTCCCCAGGGCAATTGCGGTTGAGATTGATCAGCGGCTAGCCGCAGAGTTGCCAAGCACGATCGCTAAGCACGCTCCGAATAAGACCTTGGACTTGGTAGTAGCAGACGCGTTGAAGGTGACTGAACTTCCAGGCGAACCAACCGCCTTGGTTGCCAATTTGCCTTACAACATTTCGGTGCCGGTTTTGCTGCATTTTATGAACCAGTTTCCAAGTATCAAAAAAGGTTTGGTGATGGTGCAGGCTGAGGTGGCTCACCGCTTGGCAGCGGCCCCAAACAGCAAAGAGTTTGGAGTGCCATCGCTGAAGATGGCCTGGTATGGCCCTGCCCGACTTGCCGGCAATATCGGACGAAATATCTTTTGGCCGGTGCCGGGCGTGGACAGCGCACTGGTCTTTTTTGAGCGGACTTTGGAGCGCGACCCAAAGCTTCAGCAGCCAACCTTCACCGCAATTGACCAAGCCTTTTTACAGCGCCGCAAGACGCTGCGCCAGGCGCTCGCCGGCTGGGCTGGTTCGGCTGCGAGCGCAGAGGAGATTTTGCTGCGCGCAGGTGTCGACCCGCAAGCCAGAGGTGAGCAACTGAACATCGAGCAGTTCATTGCGATTGCGAGTGCCAAGTGATTTGGGCAGCCGCCCAGGGCAAGGTCAACCTGCACTTTCAGGTTGGTGAGCTGCAGTCAGATGGCTATCACCCGGTGGTTAGCCTGTATCAAGCTCTAGACCTTGAAGAGCGAGTTGGGGTGGAAGAGAGTTCTGCTTGGAGTGTCGAGGTTGTCTCCCAGCTTCCCAATCTCGGTGAAATTCCACTTGATGAGTCCAACCTGGTGGTCAAAGCCGCCAAAGCTTTGGCCGCAAGCGTAGGAATCAACAATCCGCAGCCGATGCACTTCGAGATTCACAAGCGGGTTCCGGTTGCTGGGGGAATGGCGGGCGGTTCGGCCGATGCCGCAGCAGCTCTGGTTGCGCTCAATGAAGCCTGGTGCCTTGGGCTTGATCAATCAGCCCTAATGAAGGTCGGTGCAAGCATCGGTGCCGATGTGCCATTTGCGATCCTGGGAGGCACCGCCCTGGGGTCTGACACCGGTATTGAGTTGGCCCGGCACGCTCGGGTAATTTCCCAGCCGATTGTGCTTTTGATAAACCACAAGCCGCTTTCAACCAAGGCAGTGTTTGCCGAATTCGATCGGCTGAAACTAGCCAAGCAGCTTCAGGTGCCAAACTTTCTGATCGGCACCGATTGGCTTG
>JACCDO012239287.1_pt1 | contig 11942 bp, 10 predicted proteins | sample 7446101 | NCBI WGS metagenome assembly JACCDO01 (sample SAMN15323440, study PRJNA562643) | freshwater metagenome | isolation source: river surface water | place: USA:Blue River Watershed | collected 2017-08-16 | reverse complement strand
CATACAAGCGCCAAAGCCGGCTACCGCCCATAGTAGGCGCTTGCCAGCGTGCTCGCGAATAGGTCTGTGGGCTAAGTATAAGCTGGTCAAAATGGCCCCCATGGCCGGCGCGGCGCGCAGGATACCTAGGCCTTCTGGGCCTTGCAGATAAATGTCGTGGATAAACGCCGGCAGCATAGCAATCGCGCCGCCAAATAGCACAGCAAACATATCCAAGGCCAGCGCACTGAGCACGATTTGATGGCGGAATACAAAGCCCAAGCCAGCGGCGATGCCTTTAAAGATTTCTGGCTTTAGCTGATTGTGAGGCGTGATGATAGGCAGGCTTAATAAGGTCAAGGCGGCAGCCAAGCCAAAGCCGCCTGCCACCCAATACGCGGCATCTATGCTGAGATAGCCCACCAGTAGCCCACCAACGGCAGGACCTAGTACCAGCCCAATTTGAAATGCTGAGCTGCCTAAGCTGCTGGCTTCGGCGAATTGATTGCGCGGCAGAATAGCGGCAAACATAGCGCTATAGGAAGGGGCGATAAAGGCGCGACCAAAGCCCACTAGCACCACGCAACTATAGATACATAGCGGCATTTGTGTGGCCATCGGTTGTTGGGCAATGTTTGCTAAGATCGCTGCACTCACCAACATAATCAGCCCAGACAACACGGCAAAGTTGCGCTTGGAATAATGGTCCACCGCATAACCAGCAAACAGGGCGGTAGCAAAATAAGGAATAATTTCTGCCAAGCCTACCAAGCCCAAAGACAGAGTATCGTGGGTGATTTGATATAAGTGCCAGCCGACGACCACCATTAAAATCTGATACGACATCACCAACATGCAGCGATAGCCTAGCAGCTTGGCAAATTGCCGGTTGCGCAGAGGGTGCTGGCTCATGCTGGTGGCAGGGCGCGGAAAGTAACCACTAACACATCGCGAAAAGCTGGTTGATTAGGGTCTATCGGTTGAATCGGGGTAACGCCATGCATGCAGCGATGATCATCGACGATGGCGACATCTAATGGGTCAGTTAGGGTAAAGCTATCCAAGGTTTGTTGGGTTAGGTCGTGCATGGTGGTGGTGCCGCTAGAGATATTTTCTCGTTTCACCATCATCACAAAAACAAAATCCACCCCATCTCTATGCACCCCTTCTGGGGTAGGTTTACCTTGTTGCGCCTGTATAGACTCGATACGAAATTGATGCACTTCTATATGCCAAGGGTGGATATTGCCAGTCTGCTGCTGGTATAAGCGAGAAAAAATATCATGACAAAAAGCCAGCGTATTTTGCAGTGTGGCACCCTGCGCGATGGCGCTAGGAATGGCCTCAAAATGGCGCGCAACGCCGCCATTCAAACGGTTGTAATCAAGGCTTTGATAGTGCGGTTGATGTTGCTCTAATTGAATTTGACCTTGCTGATTAGCACTAAATACCGCGTAGCGGCGGCGCCGATAGCGACCGCCATCGGCCATATATTGATCCAAGGGCATACCGTCCCAACTGTCCACAAACGCTGGCCAGTCAGCTAAGGCATGTGCATCTTGGGCTAATAGCCAAGCTTGCATATTGGCGCTGGCGCAAAAACTAAAGCCGTGCTGATGCACTTGCTGCACTAGGTTTAGGCGCGTTTTCAGCGGGGCTTTTTCACTGGCTTGCACAGCGATCCCTATGCCTCATCGCCCAAGCTGGCTAATAAATCCGCTTGGTGCTCGGCAGATAATGCATTGATCAATTCATCCATTTCACCTTCGGTGATGGCGTCGATTTTATAAAGCGTTAAGTTGATTCTATGGTCAGTGATACGGCCTTGCGGATAGTTATAGGTGCGTATGCGCTCGGAGCGGTCACCGCTGCCTATCAAAGACTTACGCTCGCTGGCGATTTTCGATTGTTGTGCACGCAGTTCCGCATCTTTGATTCTCGCCACCAACACGCTCATCGCCTGCGCTTTATTCTTGTGCTGACTGCGATCATCTTGGCATTCCACTACGATGCCGGTAGGTAAGTGGGTAATACGCACAGCAGAATCGGTTTTATTAATATGCTGCCCGCCAGCACCACTGGCGCGGAAAGTATCAATACGAATCTCTGCTGGATTAATCACCACATCACTCACCTCGTCGGCTTCGGGTAAAACCGCGACAGTGCAAGCGGAAGTGTGAATGCGTCCTTGCGTTTCCGTTTCTGGAACGCGTTGCACGCGGTGGCCACCAGATTCAAATTTAAGTTTGGAATATGCGCCATAGCCGATGATCTTGGCGATAATTTCTTTATAACCACCCAGCTCAGATTCATTGGCCGAGACCACTTCCACTTTCCAGCCTTGCCGCTCGGCATAGCGCGAATACATGCGGAATAAGTCAGCGGCAAACAAAGCGGATTCATCACCACCGGTGCCGGCGCGAATTTCTAAAAAGATATTACGATCGTCATTCGGGTCTTTGGGTAACAGTAGTTTTTGCAAATCGTCTTCAATGGCTTGCAAGCTTTGTTTGCCCTGCTCAAGTTCTTCTTGGGCAAACTCTTTCATCTCTGGGTCAGATAACATTTGCTGCGCATCTTGCATATCCTGCTGGGTTTTCTGCAGCTTGTGATATTGCTCAACAATAGGGGTGATTTCGCTATGTTCTTGCGATAGGCGACGGAAATTATCCATATTTTGGGTAGCCGTTTCGCTACTCAATAATCGGTTCAATTCGTCCAAACGCTCGCTCAAGGTGGCGAGTTTTTTAATCATAGAGGGTTTCATCATAGCGCTATGGTAACAGTGAAATTAGTTAAGAAAAGAAAACAGACAGGCTTAGAGTCGCTACAACTGATACAGTTGCCTAAGCAGCTGTTCCAATTGTTCGTGCTCTTTGCCCACGCTGTGATTGAGCGCATGACTAGGGCCATGCAATAGTTTTTTGGTCAGCGCATTACTCAGCAATTCCATCACTTGTTCGGGCGGAGTGCCCTTTTCTAGTAATTTTTGCGCTTTATGTAATTCGGCTAAACGGGTTTTTTCTGCTGTTTCGCGCAAGGCCTTGATGGTGGGCACAGCCTCACGGGTTTTAAGCCAATGCATAAAGTGTTCGACGCGAGCATGAATAATCGCCTCGGCTTCTATGGCCGCCTCTTGCCGATTCATCATGCCCTCGTTAACCACCGCGGCTAAATCATCTACGGTATATAAATACACATCATCTAATGCCGCCACTTCTGGCTCAATATCGCGCGGCACTGCCAAATCCACCATAAACATAGGGCGACGTTTTCGTTGTTTAATGGCGCGTTCCACCATGCCCAACCCTACGATGGGGAGTTGGCTAGCGGTGCTGGTGATCACGATATCAAATTCGCTTAAGCGCTCGGGCAATTCCGCCAACAGCATGGCTTGCGCGTGCATGCTATCGGCTAGATCTTGGCCGCGTTCTAGGCTGCGGTTGGCGATGGCGATAGATTTGGGATGTTGTGCGGCAAGGTGTTCAGCACATAGGCTAATCATTTCCCCCGCGCCAATAAACAACACATTTTGTTGCGATAAATCGCCAAAAATTCTTTGTGCCAAGCGCACTGAAGCGGCAGCCATAGAAATCGAGCTACTACCGATATCGGTACTGCTACGCACTTCTTTAGCCACCGCAAAGGTGCGCTGAAATAGCTTGTGCAGCAGACTACCCAAGGTGCCGGCGGTTTCGGCGGTTTTTACCGCTTGTTTCATTTGCCCCAAAATTTGTGGCTCGCCCAACACCATAGAATCTAAGCCACAAGCCACGCGAAAAGCGTGTTTGACCGTTTCCTGACTGGGCAAGGTGTAGCAATAGGGTTGGATTTTTTGGCTAGGCAGTTGGTGATAGCTGGCTAACCAATCCAATGCCAGATTGGGTTGCGCGGCGTGGCAATATAGCTCGGTGCGATTGCAAGTGGATAAAATGGCCGCCTCATGCACGCCGTGCGCCTTTAAATCGAGCAAAGCATGCGACAAACGCTCACTGCTAAAGGCAATGTTTTCGCGAATGGCGATGGGAGCGGTAGTGTGGTTGAGACCAACAGTGAATAATTGCATGGGCGTAATTTTCCAGCATACGTGCGCTTTACGCAATAAATTCTCTGTCAATATGCGCTTAATTCTTGTTAAAATAAGCTTTTTTGGCTTGCCCAAATAGGCTTTTAAGTAAGGTTGTAATGTCGCGCTTTGATGGCGCATTTTTTAACGATCGATTTAATTTTATTAATTCGCTTTATCAATTAGGACTAGACGAATAAATCATGGCTAAACAATTCAGAATTGCTCCAAGTATTTTATCTGCTAATTTCGCCAAGCTGGGTCAAGAGATTACCGATGTGATTGCTGCAGGAACCGATATCGTGCACTTTGATGTGATGGATAATCACTATGTGCCTAACCTCACCATAGGCCCATTGGTATGTGAGGCGATACGCCCAGTCACCGATGCCATTATCGATGTGCATCTCATGGTCAAACCAGTGGATAGAATTATCCCGGACTTCGCCAAAGCTGGCGCTAACTTCATTACTTTCCACCCAGAAGCCTCAGACCATATCGACCGCAGCCTGTCTTTGGTGCGCGATCACGGCTGTAAGTCTGGCTTGGTATTTAATCCTGCTACCCCTTTGCACTATCTAGACCACGTGATGGATAAAATCGATATGGTATTGCTGATGTCGGTGAACCCTGGCTTTGGTGGGCAAAAGTTTATTCCGCAAGCGCTCAATAAATTGCGTGAAGCGCGCGCCAAGATTGATGCCTACACGGAAAAAACCGGCCGTGAAATTTGGTTAGAAGTCGATGGCGGGGTCAATGTTGCCAATATCGCTGAGATTGCCAAAGCGGGTGCTGACACCTTTGTAGCTGGTTCTGCCATCTTTGGTGCTGGTAAAGATAGCGACCCAAATCGCTATGACTCTATCGTGGCTCAGTTGCGTGCTGAGTTGGCAAAAGTTTAATTAATCGCAAACGTCCAATCGTGAAATCTCATTCCATGACATGGCAATTGCAAATCAGCTGGCGATGGTGGCAATAGTTCCACCATCCTCAGTGCGCTGTTGCTAGCGCTTTGTATTTGAATAACGCTTGGAATGAATCATGGCTACTTTAATCAATCAACAACAATTTGATGACCTGCATGCGCAGGGTTTTAATCGTATTCCTTTGGTCATCGAGACCTTTGCCGATTTAGATACGCCTTTATCGCTGTATCTGAAATTGGCCAACCAACCCTACTCTTATCTGCTCGAATCTGTGCAAGGCGGCGAACGCTTTGGGCGTTATTCGATTATTGGCCTGCCAGCCAGCATACGCATAGAAGCGCATGCGCGCCAAGTGAAAGTTTGGCAAGGCAAGCAAGTGATAGAAAGCGCGCAAGATATCAATCCGCTAGACTTTATTCAGGCTTATCAAGCGCGCTTTAAAGTGCCAGAAGCACAGGCTGGTTTGCCACGCTTTACCGGTGGCTTGGCAGGATATTTTGGCTACGATACCGTGCGTTATATCGAGCGTAGATTAGAGCAACATCAATCGGCTGATCAGCTAAACGTGCCAGATATTCTGTTGATGTTATCCGAGCAAATCGCCGTGGTAGATAATTTATCCGGCAAGTTATATTTTATTGTCTATGTTGACCCAGCCCAGCCTAAGGCCTATCAGCAAGGCTGTGCTAGATTGCAACAATTGATGCAGCAACTGCAGTCCACAGTAGCTATCCCCGCATCTAAACCGGTCGCTACCAGCCCTGCCCAATCTGAATTTGGTGAGCAGGCATTTAAAGCGGCGGTTGAAAAAGCCAAACAATATATTTTTGATGGCGACATTATGCAGGTGGTGTTATCGCAAAGAATGTCGCAGCCGTTTAACGCCCAGCCGTTAAATCTATATCGCGCCTTGCGTAGCCTAAATCCTTCGCCCTATATGTTCTATTACCATATGGACGACCATTTCGTAGTGGGCGCCTCGCCAGAGATTTTGGTGCGCTTAGAACAAGATACGGTAACCGCCAGACCGATTGCTGGCACGCGGCCGCGTGGTCAGACTAGAGCGCAGGATATCGCCTTAGCCGAGGAATTATTAGCCGACCCGAAAGAGCGCGCCGAACATGTGCAGTTAATGGATCTCGGGCGCAATGATGTTGGCAGAGTGGCGCAAACAGGCACAGTGCGGGTCACCGACAATATGGTGATTGAGCGCTATTCGCATGTGATGCATATCGTGTCCAATGTAGAAGGTAAATTAAAACCCGGTATGCAGGCGATTGATGTGCTCAAAGCGACTTTCCCTGCAGGCACGGTCAGTGGCGCGCCTAAAGTGCGTGCGATGGAAATTATTGATGAATTAGAGCCCTCTAAACGAGGCATATACGCCGGCGCTGTGGGCTATTTGGGGTTTAATGGTGATATGGATGTAGCGATTGCTATTCGAACCGCAGTGATTAAACAGCAAACCCTCTATGTGCAAGCAGGTGCCGGCATCGTGGCAGATTCACAAGCCGATGCGGAGTGGACCGAAACGCAAAACAAAGCGCGTGCGGTATTGCGTGCTTCTGAGTTGGTGCATCAAGGCTTGGATACCGTGGGTTTGGATACTGTGGACCTGCATACTGGCGTCGAGATAAAGGAATAAGCCATGCTGTTGATGATAGATAACTACGATTCCTTTACTTATAACTTGGTGCAATATTTGGCTGAGTTAGGTCAGCAGGTAGAAGTGTATCGTAATGATGAAATTGACCTTGCCCAAGTGCACGCGCTTAAGCCGCGTCATATCGTGATTTCTCCCGGGCCATGTACGCCCAATGAGGCAGGGATTTCAGTGCCCTTGATACATGAATTTGCCGGCAAAATTCCTTTGCTTGGCGTGTGTTTGGGGCACCAAAGTATAGGCCAAGCGTTTGGCGGAAAAATCGTACATGCCAAGCAGTTGATGCACGGCAAAACTTCGCTAATCCACCATAAAAATATCGGTGTATTTAAAGACCTGCCCAATCCTTATACCGCCACGCGCTACCATTCGCTAGTCATAGAAAGAGACAGTTTGCCGGATTGTTTAGAGATTACCGCGTGGACCGATGATGGCGAAATCATGGGAGTGCGACACAAAACCTTGGCAGTCGAGGGCGTGCAGTTCCACCCAGAATCTATCCTGACCGAGCATGGTCATGCATTACTCAATAATTTCTTAAAGGCTTATTAAATTGCAATTTGCGCAAATCCTTAATCAGTTATTGTTGCCACAAGATCTGTCCAAAACGCAGATGCTGGCGGTGATGCGGCAAGTGATGACGGGGGAATTAACCCCCGCGCAGATTTCCGCTTTGCTGATAGCTTTACGCATCAAAGGCGAAAGCGTGGATGAAATTGCCGCAGCAGCCACCGTGATGCGTGAGCTTTCTAGCCATGTCGAAGTAGCGCAGCATGCCCACCTTATCGACACCTGCGGCACCGGTGGTGATGGCAATCAAACCTTTAATGTATCCACCGCGTGTGCCTTTGTCGCTGCCGCGGCAGGGGCCAAAGTGGCCAAGCACGGCGGTCGTTCGGTGTCCTCCACCAGCGGCAGTGCTGATGTATTGGAAGCCTTGGGCGTCAATGTCAGCTTGCAAGCAGCTCAGGTGGCTGCTTGTGTAGAACAAATCGGCATCGGTTTTATGTTTGCCCCTAACTACCACAGCGCGATGAAATTCGCCGCACCAGTCAGACGTGAATTGGGGGTGCGCACCTTATTTAATCTATTAGGCCCGCTCACCAATCCGGCCAATGCCAGACGTCAGGTGATGGGGGTATTTTCTCGCCCACTCACCCTTAAGCTGGCGCAAGTGTTGCAACAGCTGGGCGCTGAGCAAGTGATGGTGGTGCATGGCGCAGATGGAATGGATGAAATTTCTTTTAGCGGTGATAGCTATGTGGCGGAATTGCGCGATGGCAAAATCAGCGAATATATCGTTAACCCACAGCAATTTAATATGCCTTTACATCCATTGGCGCAAATTCAAATCGCAGATGCACAAAGCTCTAAGCAAATGTTGTTAAGCGTGTTGCAAGGGGATAAAACGCCAGCGCGAGATATCGTGCTATTAAATGCCGGTGCGGCGATTTATGTCAGCGGTTTGGTAGCCGATTTAGCAGCGGGTATTGAGCGCGCCGCTGCAGTGATAGACGCTGGCCTAGCCTTACAAAAATTGCACGACTTGGTCGCACTGTCGCAATCCTTGGCCGCCCAGTCTAGCTCAGCATAAGCGCCAGATAGCCTATCAATCACTTATCCAACAGCCCATATCATGTCCGATATCCTAAATAAAATCCTAGACACCAAACGCCAAGAAGTGGCGCAAGCAAAACTGCAAAAATCCGTCAGTGCACTTCAAGCCGAAATCGCTGCGCAGGCGCCAGCACGAGATTTTGTTGCCAGCATACGTGGCAAGATAGCGCAAGGATTACCGGCGGTAATCGCTGAGATTAAAAAAGCCAGCCCATCTAAAGGCGTTATCCGTGCTGATTTTCATCCGGCGCAAATCGCGCAAAGCTATCAAGCTGGCGGTGCAGCTTGTTTGTCGGTATTAACTGATCAACAGTACTTTCAAGGTTGCGCAGAATATCTGCAACAAGCGCGTGGCGCTTGTCAGTTACCGGTGCTCAGAAAAGACTTTATGATAGATGAGTACCAAATCCTTGAAGCGCGCGCCATGGGTGCCGATTGTATTTTGTTGATTGCGGCGGCCTTATCTGTCGCGCAAATGTTGCATCTAGAAGCGGTCGCCCATGCACATGATTTGGCGGTATTGGTGGAAGTACATAATGCACAAGAGTTAGAGGCGGCCTTGCAATTAAACACCGCGTTATTAGGCATTAATAATCGTAATTTGCGCACCTTTGAGGTGTCTTTACAAACCACCTTAGACTTATTGCCGCATATAGATGCCAACCGTATCGTGGTAACGGAGTCGGGTATTTTTACCGCACAAGATGTCGCCCTGATGCGCCAGCATCAAGTGCATACTTTCTTGGTAGGTGAAGCCTTTATGCGTCAGCCTGAGCCGGGCGCAGAATTGGCTCGTGTATTCGGTCTTTGAAAAGGAAGCATGATGAGCAAACTGCAACAGTTTTTAGCAATGCGTCCACGCCGTATGCGTAAAGATGATTTTTCCCGCCGCCTGATGCGCGAGCATAGACTGACAGTAGATGATTTGATTTATCCAGTCTTTGTATTAGCCGGTAACAAGCGCGTCGAGCCGGTGGCGTCTATGCCGGGCGTACAAAGACAAAGCATAGATGTTTTGCTTAACACGGCCGCGCAATGTGTAGAGTTGGGCATCCCCGCCTTAGCCTTATTCCCAGTGGTAGAGGCAGAATTTAAATCATTGGACGCCAAAGAGGCGTATAACCCAGTGGGCTTAATTCCGACTGCGCTTAGGCAATTAAAACAAGCGTTTCCGCAACTTGGCATCATCACCGATATTGCCTTAGACCCTTACACCACGCATGGTCAAGATGGCTTAATCGATGATGCTGGCTATGTGTTAAATGATGAGACCGTGGCGGTATTGGTGCGTCAGGCACTATGCCACGCTGAGGCGGGGGCGGATATTGTGGCGCCCTCGGATATGATGGATGGTCGTATAGGCGCGATTCGCGATGCGCTGGAAGAATCGGCTTATATCCACACCCGTATCTTGGCTTATGCGGCCAAATACGCTTCCAATTTCTATGGTCCATTTAGAGATGCGGTGGGCTCGGCGGCCAATCTAGGCGCGGGCAATAAATATACTTATCAAATGGATCCTGCCAATGGCGATGAAGCGATACGCGAAGTGGCGCTGGATATTGAAGAAGGCGCCGATATGGTGATGGTCAAGCCGGGGATGCCCTATTTGGATATCGTGCGGCGGGTCAAGCAAGAGTTTGGTGTGCCTACTTTTGCCTATCATGTCAGCGGCGAATACTCGATGCTAAAAGCCGCCTCGCAACAAGGCTGGTTAGATGAACAAGCTTGTGTGATGGAAGCCATGCTGTGCTTTAAACGCGCTGGTGCCGATGCCATTCTGACTTACTATGCGCTGGATATTGCGCGCTGGCTTAACGCACAAAAATAAACGGATGGAATGCTAAGCTGCTTGTTGCAATAGCGCTTGTAAGCCCTGAATATCCAAGCGATCAGCGTTCTGTCCGTGCGCTGGGTGCTTGGTGGCAAAGCGCATATCGTCATACTCAAACACACTTAATTTAATCAGCCCCATCGGCCCTTCCAAAGTAAAGGTCGGCACTTTTAAACGCTCGTTATTCTTTTTGTCTTTGTTGCTACGCTCGCGCACCCGAAAAGACTTATCGCCAGATTGATAGGGAATCTGCTGATTCAATAAAAATATCTCTACCTCTTTGGCGCTATCGGCAAATAAATGAATATGCGTCTCGGCGTATTGCCCTGCAGTGCCATCTAGCACAGGCACACTTAAGTGCGGTTTAAAGCGTTCAAATAATTGCATCACCTTAAGCGCGTCCTCACGCATTTGGCGCAAAATGGTGGGTTGCTCATCGCTCATATACAGCGCTTGATACAAGCGAATTTCTTCTTCGATTTCGCTATTCGAGGGCAAGCAGAAAGCGTCTGTTACACCGACTTGGCGGCCGGCTTTTTTCTTGGCATAAGCAAAGTCATTGACCCCATCTTCCACCATCATACGGGCGGCTTGTTGGGCAATCACTTGGCGTAATTGCATGGCGCGCAAGTCTTTACTCATGGGATTCCTTTTGCTGGCAGCATGGGGTTGGCATTAATACAATTCTTTACTATCGCTAGGCTCGCTGATATTGCTTTTAATCAAGCTTGGTTCGTCTTTATCTTTTTCAGGTGGCGGAAATTCATCATAAAAATATTCGTATAAGCCACCCTCAGTCTCGCTAGCGCGCCGACCATTGTTCAAGTTAATTTTAATCTGGCTAACGCCGTCTGGCATGGCAGGGATTTCTTGCGGAACGCTTTTCAGCGCAGTGGACATATAACTAATCCAGATAGGCAACGCTGCTGAACCGCCGGGTTCTTTGCCCAGCGAACGTGGCTGGTCATAACCCATCCATACCACGGCGACATGTTTAGGATTGAAGCCAGCAAACCAAGCGTCAATATGATTATTGGTGGTGCCAGTCTTGCCTGCTAAATCAAAACGACCAAGCTCGCTGGCTTTGGCGGCGGTACCGATGCGGGTTACATCACGCATCATAGAAGTCATGATAAAAGCATTGCGCTCATCAATGACACGTTCGGCATTCTGTCCCACACGGGTGATTCTGGCAGTTTCCAAAACCTTGCCTTGGTTATCAGTAATTTTGTTGATTAAGTAAGGCTTAATTTGATAGCCGCCATTGGCAAACACTGCATAAGCCTCGGCCATTTTCCATGGGGTGACTGAGCCTGCGCCCAGCGCCAAAGTTAAATAGGGTGGGTGGTCTTTTTCGGCAAAACCAAATTTTGTGATGTAGTTTTGCGCATAGTCCACGCCTATGGAATTGAGCAGACGAATCGACACCATGTTTTTCGATTTAGTCAGCGCTGTACGCAAGCGCATAGGACCTTCGTATTTGCCATCGAAATTGCGCGGATTCCAATCTTCGCCACTGCCGGTTAAATGCGCGCTAAACGAGATAGGCTCATCTTCAATCACGCTGGCAGGGCTATAGCCTTTTTCTAATGCAGCGGAATAAATAAAGGGTTTAAAGCTGGAACCGGGTTGGCGCCAAGCTTGCGTTACATGATTGAATTTATTTTGATTAAAGTTGAAACCGCCTACCAAGGCGCGTATTGCGCCATCTTCGGCGTCCAAGGCGACGATAGCTGACTCTACTTGAGGAAGTTGAGTGATTTTCCAACTGCTATCCGTTTGCACAATACGGATAACGGAGCCGGGACGCAGCCTGAGTTTATTGGATAGTTTGCTGTTATCTTTAATATTCAGTTG
>JACCDO010810503.1_pt1 | contig 11944 bp, 13 predicted proteins | sample 7446101 | NCBI WGS metagenome assembly JACCDO01 (sample SAMN15323440, study PRJNA562643) | freshwater metagenome | isolation source: river surface water | place: USA:Blue River Watershed | collected 2017-08-16 | reverse complement strand
GCCTTGATGGCAGTAATAAAGCCCTTAACAACAAAATAATAACTCTTCAACCTGTTCTTCAACTAACGAAGCCCACCCCATGAAAATTAACTTACACCGCTTTTGTTTGATGCTTTTGCTGTGTTGCGGAATTAACGCTTTCGCACAAAGCAACTTTCCACAGGTCAAATTTATCACCAGTGCCGGTGAATTTGTGGTCGAGGTCTATACCGATAAAACACCTAAAACCGCTGATAACTTTTTAACGTATGTGCGTGATGGTCACTACAACGGTACGATTTTTCACCGCGTGATCAATAACTTCATGATTCAAGGCGGCGGTTACGACGCCAAATACAACGAGAAAGCCACCCGCCCTCCTATCAAGCATGAAGGCGTGGAAGCCAAGGCCAACGGCGCACCACGAAATACCGTTGGTGTGCTTTCAATGGCTAGAACCAATAACCCGCATTCTGCCTCTGCTCAGTTCTTTATCAATGTCAAAGACAACGATTTTCTCGATCACCAGTCAGCCACTCAGCAAGGCTGGGGTTATGTGGCTTTTGGCAAAGTCATCGCCGGCATGGATGTGGTTAACCGCATCAAGCAAATGCCCACCGGACCAGGTGGTCCTTTTCCGAGCGACGTCCCCCAAACCCAAGTCGTTATCCAATCTGCAACCCTGGTGAAATAAACATGTCAAATCCTCAAGTCGAATTACATATCCAAGACCTCGGCACCATCACGCTTGAACTCGATGCAGAAAAAGCGCCCAAGACCGTGGCTAATTTTTTGTCTTACGTGGAAAAAGGTCATTATGACGACACTATTTTTCACCGCGTGATTCCTGGTTTCATGGTCCAAGGTGGCGGCATGGGCCCGGGCATGAAAGAAAAAAAAGTCGGCACCAAACTCGACAACGAAGCCGACAACGGCTTGAAAAATGAGTGCTACACCGTGGCCATGGCGCGCACCAGCGACCCGCATTCAGCCACTGCGCAATTTTTTATCAACGTCAAAGACAACGATTTTTTGAATTTCTCTTCACCCACACCGTCAGGTTGGGGTTATGCGGTTTTTGGCAAAGTCATCAGCGGTACCGAAGTGGTTGACGCTATCACGGAACTGCCTACAGGACGCCGTGGATTTCACGACGATGTGCCCAAAGATGATGTGCTGATCACCAAAGCTGTGGTGATCTGAGGGCGTTCAACCGTGTCACTTATTGATTCACCGGCAGCGCCCTTGCCTGATGAAGTGACGCGATTGGACTTGAGCGAATGCAACAGCATCGCTTTTTTGTCTGATGTGCATCTAGAGGTAAGTCTTCAAGCTACCTACCTGGCTTGGTCTGCACATTTGAAATCACTTCAGTCAGATGCCTTGTTCATTCTTGGTGATTTATTCGATGTCTGGCTGGGTGATGATTATTTACAGCACCCGTCTGCAGATTTTGAACGCCAATGCTTGTCAGAGATTCACGCGGTGAGTCAACGCATGCCTGTTTACTGGATGGTCGGCAATCGCGATTTTCTCTTGGACACTTCGGCTTGCAACTCGGCAGGAATGCAAGCTGTTTCTGATCCTTGCGTGGTCGTGACTTCGCAGCAAAACTGGCTTCTCACGCATGGGGATGCATTGTGTCTGGATGACACGGCATACCAAGCTTACCGGCGGGAAATTCGCTCCAGCGAATGGATCACTCGGTTAAAAAACACATCTTTGATTGAGCGCATGGCGTTGGCCAAGGAACTCAAAGCGCAAAGTCAGATGAGCAAATCTCAAACCACGCTTTGGGCAGATGTGGATCATCCGGCAGCATTGCAATGGATGGATGCCACCCACACAGCAGTGTTGATTCACGGGCACACACACAGACCTCAAGAACATGAGCTCAGCGCCAGCCGACAGCGGATTGTGTTGAGTGACTGGGAAGCGCTAGCGACACCGCCGAGACTGCAATCTCTGCAATGGACTCGCGGTCAAGGTTTCACAAGACACAACCTGAGCGCACCTGCCGCCTGATTTCAGCGTCGCATCAATACCCTGAGTACCTGTTGCAAGCGTTGTGCGGCGCTTGCTTCATAAGCTGACGACAACACCACTGCCGTGTCTTGCGCCCAAGTTTGTGCAGGCGGTGGGTCATTGCGTTTGGTTAGCAATTGCAATTGCAAATTACGGCGTGCTTGTTGATGATCAGCCGGCGTGTTTACTTCTGCCGCCATTTCAAGTCGCAACAATGCCGTGGACGCATCTCCGCTGGCAGGTGTTTGCAAAGCCTGTACCCAGGCTTGACGCTGCGAAGCGCTGACACGGTTGCCAAGTTCCTTGGCGGCAGGCAGTTGGTCCGACTGCCGGTGTTGCCAGGCAGTTAACAGGTGCACAAGTATTTCGCCATGTGCTTGCATGGCGAGTTTCTTTAATGCGCTTTCGGCCTGTTCTATGGCATTTCTTTGGGCGCGGAATGCTGCATCACCCAAACGCGGTCCACGGTCTGCAAATGCTTCACGTGTACGCGGTGCGTCTCTGTCATTGCGCTTACCCGGAGCATCGCGATCATTACGGCGCGCGCCTGGCTTGTCACCAAAACGGCTGGGGGCAGCAGGCTCGGTTTTCTTTTGTCCGGGCCGGTCGTCGCCTCGCACAGCAACCACTTTTTTGGCAGGTGCAGGCGTTTTCACTACGGGTGCCGGTGCTGACTCCGTTGCTTGAACTTCCTCAGCAGGCGCTTCAGTGTCCATGGTTGGGGCGCCGTCCGGTATCTCATCAGCAGGTGTTTCAGAGGCAGCAGCAGATGTATTTGGGTGATCGACATTGGCCGGTTGCTCAACGGAGACGGCTTCGGCGTTTTCCTGAGAAGCGGCTTGAGGTGTGTTGGGAGCTTGCACAGGTGCATGCTCTTTGCCGGACATGACTTGGTTCAAATGTTGCATGGCCTGGCGAATGAGCGCTGCATCGCCTTGTGCAATCGCTTTTTCAAGCGCTTGGGAAGCATCCAGCACGGCTTGGTCATGCGCAGACAAAGCATGCGCTTGCACGCTGCGCTCTTGGGTCTTGCGTTGAAAGGCTTCATCCAATGGCTGGCGAAACGCATCCCATAATTTTTGCGCCAACTTGCGGTCTAAAGCCACCGCTTGGGACTCGACTTGCCAACGCTGTTGGAGTGCCTTGACCGCGTCAATTCTGAGCATAGGAGCAGCGGCCAATTGTTTGGCCTCTTCAATCATGGCGCGTCTGGCAGTCACGCTGGTGTGTTGCGCTTGTTCAAGCGCAGCATGTGCCGCCGACATGGCAGCTTTCCATTGCGCTTGCATTTCAGCGAATGTTTTCTCACTCAAGTGTCCGCTGTTGCGCCATCTTTCTGAGAATTGATGCAACTCACGCGCTTGCTTTTTCCAATCTGTGTTGCCTGCATGTGCTTGGGTCCAAGCCGCTACTTCAGCCAATAGCGCTAAGCGTTGTTCTCTGTGAGCTTGTGTTTCTGCTTTGGCCTTTTCAAGCCATTCCTGCACAAATGGATAAGCACGGTTACACGCCTGGTCAAAACGCTTCCAAAGCGCATGGTTGGGCTGTCCGCCTTGATCGGTTTGCTTCCAAGCCTCGCGCAGTTGACGCAAAGACTCCTGCAATTTGCGTCCGGTGACCACTGGAATCCACTCAGTGACTTCGCTGGCAGCGACTGGTTTCTTAGATTTGGTTTTAGGTTTAACAACCGGCGGCGTTTCTGCAGTTGATTCTGCATTTGGCTGTGAGCTCTGTGAAACTTCTGCATCAGCGACATCTGTGACATCAGCGGTTGCAGGCGTTTCCGCAGCAGGCGCTTGGTCTTGTTGTACAGGAGCATCTGGAGTGATGATGGGATTGGCGGGTTTGAGCAAAGCTTCCGCTTTGGCAACCAATTCGGTGCGCAACTGGTCTGCACGCCAGCGTTGCCAGCCTTCCAGTTCGCCCGCTTTTGTCAATGCTTGTTGAGCCAATGTTTCCTGATCATGGCCCAATAACTTGCCATGGGTTTTCAAAGCTTGGCGCAAAGCAGTTGCAGCAGCGGTGGTGGCTTTGCTGTGACCCAAGGCTAATTCAGTTTCCAGTGTTTGAATCAATTGCTTCACTGCTTCGCTGGCCTGCGCCTGCAAGGCAGGATCGACCGAAGCTTTCGGGGCTGCGGGAGCGCTTGACTTGACGGCCTCGCCTCGCAAAACACGCAATTGATCTGCCCATGCAGGCACGCCGGGCAAGGCCAGCTGTGGGTCATTGGCCGCGGCTTGCGTTTGCTCAAGGGCGGCTGAGAACGCATCCCAAACCACTTGGATATGCTGGGCGCCTTCATTCAAAATCACCGGGTATTTGGGGTCAACGCTTTGCCAATGTTTATCCTCTAGCAACGCTTTCCACTCGCTGATAAACCTTTGCATATCGGCAGCCAGCGCAGGCTTGGATTCAACCGCTTCTGTCCATGATTTGGTTGACAAAACCTCAATGCGCTGCGCCAATAACAAAGAGGCTTCACGCAGTACTTGCGCGCGGTGCGCCAAATCTTCGATGTGTTTCACCAGATCAGCCAATGTCAAACGCAAACCGGCCAGCGGTTCGCGTGATAGCGGTGCCCCGGCTTTAGCGGCATCACGCGCCCAAGCCATGGCATCCGCGACATTCAACTTGTGTTGCGTAAGTAAAGCATTGGCCTTTTGCGCCCACTCGTCTGCAAGCGCATCTTGATTTTTAGAACGACGCTGTTCTTCGATTTTTTCTTTGACCGTTTTGGCTGCACCTTTGTCACGGGCACTCAATTCTTTAAACACCTGTTGCAGCAACTCCAACGACGGATCACTGGCAAGCCAGTCACGTATGAGCGTGAGGCGCTCGTTGGAGGTTGCGGCTGTCAGAGCGCCGCCGGTCAAGTGATCCAGGGCAGACAAATCAGGGGTGCTGTTATGAGGGGTGTTCACGGCTGTCATTGGCTAAGTTGTACCCAAAAGGGCTAAGCGCTCTATTGTGACAGGGCTTAGGCCTAAAGCATAAAATGCCGCAATGCAAATTTTGGAATCATTCAAAGCCTCAGTCAAAGTCATTTTGGCTGATATAGGTCAGGGTTTTTTTCTGATCACCCACAGCGGATTGGCCTTTCTGGGCTTGGCCGTGTTTTGTTTCCTCCTCATTTTCAGTACCCAAGCCAATTTGAGGGATAACGTTGAAGTTCAATTGATCGATTGGTTACAAAACCGCCATGGTCTGGATTTCGGCTTTAATGAGAATGCCGACGCGGTTGACCGCGCTACTGCGGTGGACCCTCAAGATTTACCCAAGGAGCAAGCCGCTATTGCACTTTGGCTAAGCCGTAAATACCGCGTCGCACCTGAACCTATCAGCGCTTTGGTGGCCGAGGCCTATGAAATCGGTCCCAAGAAAAAAATTGACCCCACTTTGATTTTGGCAGTGATGGCCGTGGAATCGAGTTTCAACCCGTTTGCCCAAAGCAGTATGGGTGCGCAAGGTTTGATGCAGGTTCGAACCGATGTGCATTCAGAAAAATACGATGACTTTGGCGGCGAATTTGCAGCCTTTGATCCCATCTCCAATTTGCGAGTGGGTGTGGCCGTTTTGAAAGAAGCCATTGACCGCAACGGCGGCGTTGAAGCCGGACTGCGCCAATATGTGGGTGCAGGCATCAGCGGCGAGGACGGCGGCTACATCAACAAAGTACTGGCTGAACAACAACGCTTGCGTGACATAGCCAGTGGCAAACAAATATCTATTTCCAATAACAAAGCCCCCACTGAAGAAGGACTGGTCGAACTTTGGGAAAAAGCCAAGAACCTCAGTCCCTTCCAGCCTGAAAAAACCGAACCTTGATATTTTTTTGATGGAGAACCCATGTACTCACGCTCGCAACTGATGGCGCAAACTGACCCGGAACTCTGGGCCGCAATTCAAGCTGAAAACCAGCGCCAGGAACACCATATCGAATTGATTGCGAGTGAAAACTACGCTTCACCTGCTGTCATGCAAGCGCAAGGCACGCAACTCACCAACAAATACGCCGAAGGTTATCCGGGCAAGCGTTATTACGGTGGCTGTGAAAACGTCGACGTGGCCGAGCAACTCGCCATCGACCGTGCAAAGCAATTGTTCGGTGCAGACGCGGCCAATGTGCAGCCGCATTGCGGTGCATCTGCCAACCAGGCGGTGTTTCTGGCGTTTTTAAAGCCAGGCGAAACCATCATGGGCATGAGTCTGGCCGAAGGTGGTCATTTGACCCACGGCATGCCATTGAATTTGTCTGGTAAATGGTTCAAGGTGGAGAGCTACGGCTTGAACGCCAAAGAGGAAATCGACTACGACGCCATGGAAGCCAAGGCCTTAGCCACTCGCCCCAAGCTGATCATTGCAGGCGCATCGGCTTACAGCTTGCACATTGACTTTGCGCGGTTTGCCAAAGTTGCCAAAGAAATCGGCGCCATCTTCATGGTGGACATGGCGCATTACGCTGGTTTGATCGCGGCAGGTGTCTACCCCAACCCGGTACCACATGCGGATGTGGTCACCTCCACCACGCACAAGAGTTTGCGCGGCCCACGCGGTGGCATCATTCTCATGAAAGCCGAGCACGAAAAAGCCATCAACAGCGCCGTGTTCCCGGGCCTGCAAGGCGGCCCGCTGATGCACGTCATCGCAGCCAAGGCGGTGGCGTTCAAAGAAGCTTTAGACCCGGGCTTCAAAGCCTACCAACAACAAGTGCTGAAAAACGCTGACATCGTGGCGAAAACCTTGACCGAACGCGGTCTGCGCATCGTCAGCGGCGGCACGCAAAGCCGTGTGATGCTGGTCGATTTGCGCGCCAAAGGCATTACCGGCAAGGCCGCGGAAGTGGCGCTAGGCAATGCACACATGACCATCAATAAAAACGCCATCCCTAACGACCCGGAAAAGCCTATGGTCACCAGCGGTGTGCGTATTGGCACACCCGCCATGACCACACGCGGCTTCAAGGACGAAGAGGCACGCGCTACCGCCCACTTGATCGCTGACGTGCTTGAGCACCCGAACGACGAAGCACATATCGCCGCGGTTCGCGCCAAAGTACACGCCTTGACCAGCCGCTTTCCGGTTTATGGGTAACAACATATGAAGTGCCCTTTTTGCAGCCATGTGGAGACCCAGGTCATGGAGACCCGCATGTCTGAAGAGGGTGACTCCATCCGTCGTCGCCGCTCTTGCTCACATTGCGAAAAACGATTCACCACTTATGAACGCGCCGATGTCAGCTACCCGGCGGTGGTGAAAAAAGATGGCAGGCGCATTGAATACGACCGCAGCAAATTGCGCGGCTCGCTCAATTTGGCTTTGCGTAAACGCCCGGTCAGCACCGAGCAAATTGATGCGGCTATTGAGCGAATAGAAGACAAACTGCTGTCGCTGGCCCAGCGCGAAGTCGCCTCCCACCGTATCGGCGAATTGGTGATGCGCGAGTTGAAAAAGCTGGACAAAGTAGCCTATGTGCGCTTTGCCAGCGTCTACCGAAGTTTTGAAGACGTGGATGAATTCAAAACATTGGTTGAAGAATTCCGGCGTTAATACATCACAGTTTGAGGGATCACAGCGCACTTTTTTGTGTGCTGCGTTGATCCAACATAGCGGACATGTGTCTGCACCATTTTTCTGATTTATTTAAAACTTTCAATCTGAAACCCGGCTGTCAACCGACGGTGTCTGTATGTCGCCGTGCTTTTCATGGCAGTGAATCTTTGCAACAAGGGTTCAGTCTGCCCGAACTTTGTGTGGTTTTGGCCATAGCAGGCATTACTGCCGTCATGGCTGCTCCTTCTGTCAAGCAATGGGTTTGGCGCGCCAAGGTAGAGAGCACCATTCGCGCCTGGGCAGCAGACTTGCAATCTGCCCGGTTACAGGCGCTACGTACCGGACAGTCCATGCAATTTCAGCGCACCACCCAATGCAGCACAGTGAATTTACCCAACGGTGACTGGCGATGCGGTTGGGAATCAGTCTCGGCGAGCGGGTCTAACAAGTCGGTTGTTTTGAGCAACACATTGAATGGCGAACTCAGTGTGATGCTGTCACCCTCGCAAAACATGTTGCTGATCAACGCAGAGGGAGAACCGGTTGCAGGCGGATTGCGGCTGGTCGTTAAACCCCGCATGGATTCAATTCCCATCGTCATCAGCGCATGTATCAACACAGCGGGACGTTTGCGTTGGGTCAAAGCTGACACTTGCTCATGAAAATAATTCAGCCCATAAGCAAAGGTTTTTCCATGTTGGAAGCACTTGCCGCCATGATGGTTTTAAGCCTGCTGTGTTTGAGTTTGATGTCGTTTCAACTTCAATCCATGCAAGCGCAGCGAGACGCATTGTCCTTACAGCAAGCATTGGCCATGGCGCAAGATTTGTCGCAGCGCATGCAAGTCCATCCAGGGGCTTGGCCTTGGTACCAATTAAACATAGGAGACACACCCACCCCTTTGGATTGCCAAATACAAACTTGCAGTGCGCAGCAATGGGCGCAGTCGGATTTGGCTGATTGGTGGACCGAATTGCGCCAGCGTTTACCTCTGGCCAAAGCACGTATCCAAACCATCTCCACCGGCGAACCCAAGGTAGATGTCATGCTCGCCTGGCCCAGCGCAACGCTTGCAGAAAATCCAGATCAATCTGCTGAATGCCCTGCTTCATACCGTTGTTGGAGCACCTCATGGCGCCCCTGATTTCAAAGACTGCAGCACAGCAAAGCGGCCATGGACTGGTTCAATGCATGATGGGTATGAGCTTGAGTTTGTTGGTGGTGATGACGGCATTCGCCGCATTCGCCTGGATACAACGCAGCCAAACCATGTTGCAAACGCGAATGGATTTGCAACAAAGAATGCACCTTGCGATTGGATTGGTTCGCGAAAGGGTACAGCGTGCAGGCGCGCCTGAATTGGTCACTGACAACCAAGGACTGGCTTCAATGGCTTATGTGCCTGTGCTGCTTTCAGGTAACGATACGCAATTGCAGCTAATGCAATTTCGCAGTTTGACCCCGGCAGATTGCCAGGGACACCAGGCTTCCACATTGACTTGGTTGCAAGATGATTTCAGGCGAAACAGTTCGCGTGAATTCACTTGCAAAGACATGGCGCGCAGCAATGCCACTTACCAGGCGTTGATAGATCAAGTTGAAGATGTTCGCTTTCGCTACGCGCAAAGCCATTCGTTTGCGGGCTCTCATCCTTTAACTGAGCGCATGCAATGGCGCACGGCTGCACAAGTCACTGATTGGCGTGCGGTGCGTGCGGTACAAATGTGTTTGCAAGTAGGTTCAGAAACCATTTCATCGGGATCGCCAAGCTTATCTTGCAGCAAATCCTTGCCTCTGAAAAACGGTGTGGCAGCTTGGCGCGCGGTGCTTCAAATCAGGCACAAAACCCCTTAAAGCTGGCTATGAAAAAATATTTAGTTCAACTCAGAACTCAACAGGGAATGGCATTACCTACTGTCATGGCACTGTTCATGGTCAGCAGTGTCATGTTGTTATCTGGCTGGCGAAATATCACCTTGGCACATGGATGGAGTCGACATCAGGTGGAGCGTTGGCAACTTAAACAAGCAAGCTTGAATGCATTGACCGCAACAGCTGAAACCATAGCAGGCAAAACTGTCTCTTCCAGTGACTCTGATGGCGAAACTACGCTTAGATTGCCATCCACCCATGGCGAATGGTCTCAACTCCAAAACCAATTACCGGTGAACGGCTGCAAGCAAGGTATTTGCCGCCCCTTGTTGGATTCAGGCAATGGACTGACCGATTGGCTCAACCGAAACTCAGAGGCTAAAACCTTCGTCACTGAATCCGGACAAAAAATTTGGTTTTGGGTTGAGGTCTTTCCTGCCGCCCTGACTGTCAACACAAATACCCATGGCTTTATCTACCGGATCACAACCATTGCCATGCAAGACGGGCGAGGCAGTCAAGCAGGTTGGCAAGCCGTGTGGCAACCCGCCAATTTGCCTTTGCAGGGTCAACCGGTTCGACTGGCTGACATGCAACGTGTGTTGGAGTTAATGCCTTGATTCACAGACAACAACTTCTGGTTTGTGCGAGTTCGACTGAACCAGACCGGGCTTCAACCCAAGCGGGATTCACTTTGCTGGAGTTATTGATAGTCATGTCTGTGATCGGCTTGCTAAGCGCATTGGCCATGCCGGTTTATCAAACAGCTCAAGCCCGAAGCCAGCGACAACTGGCCAAGCTGGCTTTGATGAAATCCGCCCAATGGCTGGAGCAAGCAGCCACAAGCCAAGGCAGTTATCCTGCGAGCTTGCCAACTTCAGTCTGGCAAACACCAGAGTTGAAATACCGCGTCAACGTCAACAGTCAATCACAAACTTATGTGTTGACTGCCACCCCCGTTGGCAACCAACAAGCCGATGACTGCGGGTCTTTGACGCTCAATCAAGCGGGCCAGCGCAGCGCCCAAGGTGACGCTGCTATGTGCTGGTCAAAGTGAGTTGTTCGCCCGCAGATAATCTAGCCATGTCATTTTCACCCTCAGACACAGAGCATATGCACCGGGCCTTGGCCTTGGCCGCGCAAGCCATGTTCATCACCTCCCCCAACCCACGCGTTGGCTGTCTCATCACGTCAGCCGATGGCAAAGTTCTTGGAAAAGGACACACCCAGCCTGCCGGCCAAGCCCATGCGGAAATCATGGCACTGCAAGACGCGCAATCGCTTGGGCACTCAGTGACTGGTGCAACTGCTTATGTCACGCTGGAGCCTTGCGCCCATCAAGGGCGAACAGGGCCATGCTGCGATGCCTTGGTCAAAGCAGGTATTGCCAAAGTGATTGCCAGTGTGCAAGACCCGAACCCGCAGGTTGCCGGTCAAGGACTGGCGCGTTTGCGCGCTGCCGGTGTCGAGGTGCACACCGGTTTGCTTGAGAACGAAGCGCGTGAACTCAACATCGGGTTTTTCAAGCGCATGCAACAAGGCACGCCCTGGCTGCGCATGAAAACAGCGCAATCGTTGGACGGACACACGGCATTAAACAACGGAGAAAGCCAATGGATCACCGGTCAAGAGGCGCGTGACGACGGTCACCATTGGCGGGCACGAGCCTGCGCGGTGCTCAGTGGCATAGGTACTGTTTTGCAGGATGATCCTCTCCTGAATGTGCGTGCGGTTCATACCCCGCGCCAGCCCGACTTGGTGCTGATTGATTCCCGCTTGCAGACTCCGATAAACGCCAAACTGTGGAATGAACAAAGACGCGTTGTCATTTTTCATGCGGTTCATGATCCCGAAAAAGAAAAGGCTTTGGCTGAAAAAGGCGCCACTTTGGTTTGCCTTCGCGGTTCGGGCGACAAAGTGGACTTACACGCCATGGTGGAGCATCTGGGGCAACTTCAGTACAACGAAGTGCATGTAGAAGCCGGTCACAAACTGCACGGCTCTTTACTTAAAGCCGGTTTGATTGACGAATTGCTGCTCTATCTGGCACCGCTTTTGACCGGCCCCGGACAAGCCATGGCGGCCTTGCCGGAACTGACAAACCTGGCTCAAGCGCAGACCTGGCAATTCAGCCAAACCATTCAAATCGGCACGGATTTGAGGCTGTTGCTCAGACGCCCTCTCTGATCTGCGAAAATACCCGAATGTTCACCGGAATCATTACCGGCGTGGGGCGCATCGCCGCCGTTCACGACCTGGGTCGCTCTTTAGATCATGGCAAACGCCTTGAGATCAGCACACCTGCGCATTATTTGGATGACGTGACGCTTGGTGACAGCATCGCCATCAACGGCGCTTGCATGACAGTCACCAGTTTTGACGTCACCAGAAACACTTTCACCATCGATATTTCAGCTGAGTCATTAGACAAAACAGCCTTGCTCAACGTGGTCGGCACCGCTTTGAACCTGGAAAAAGCCTTGCGCGCCCATGACCGCCTGGGCGGCCACATTGTTTC
>JACCDO010878369.1_pt1 | contig 11945 bp, 6 predicted proteins | sample 7446101 | NCBI WGS metagenome assembly JACCDO01 (sample SAMN15323440, study PRJNA562643) | freshwater metagenome | isolation source: river surface water | place: USA:Blue River Watershed | collected 2017-08-16 | reverse complement strand
GGCCCGCCGGGCACTGCACCACCAGGCGCTGATCGTGCGGGCCGGCTTCGAGCAGGGCCACCTGCACCTCGGGGTCTTCGGACAGGCGGGCTGCCAGCACCGAGCCGGCCGAGCCAGCGCCCACAATCACATAGTCCACGTTCAGGTTCATGACGGGCCTCCCTTTCTGGTCGGCGCATGATGGGCCGATGCCCGCCCCCCTGCACAGGTGACGGCTGTCCCGTGCGCGACAGCTTCAGGTGGGGCGACGGCCGGGCCGATGCTCGCCCATGGCCAGCAGCTCGGCCTCCTGGGCCAGGATGCTGTCGAAGGCCTGGCCAAAATATGCCTCGTAATTGTCCTGTTCGACAAAGCCCAGATGCGGCGTGCACAGGCAATTGGGCAGGCCCACCAGGGCCTCGTCGCCTTGCACCGGCTCGTGGTCGTAGACGTCGACGGCGGCCATGCCCGGCCGGCCGGCGCGCAAGGCCGCCGCCAGCGCGCCTGGGGCGATGAGCTCGGCGCGGGCGGTGTTGACCAGCAGCGCATCGGGTTTCATCAGCGCCAGCTCGCGCGCGGTGACCACGCCGCGCGTGGCCTCGTTCAGGCGCAGCTGCAGCGACAGCACATCGCTGCGTACAAACAGCTCGTCCCGCTCGGCGGTGACCGCCAGGCCATCGGCCTGGGCGCGCTCGAGCGTGCTTGGGCGCCCGTGCACCAGCACCCGCGCCCCCAGGGCTTGCCCAACCCGCGCCAGCTGCCGGCCCAGGCGGCCGTAGCCGTAAATGCCCAGCACCCGGCCGTTGAGCTGGCGCCCGACCGAGCCCTGCCACAGGCCTTGCTGCAGGCGCTGCACCTCGGGCACGAGCTGGCGCAGGCTGGCCAGGATCAGCAGCAGCGTCAGCTCGGTGGTGGCGGTGCCAGCGCCGCTGCCTTCGGTCAGGCGCACGCCCTCGCGCTGGCAGGCGGCCACATCGACATGGGTGTGCAACTTGCCGGTCTGGGCAATGAGCTTCAGGCGGGGCAGGGCGGCCAGCAGCTCGGCGCTCACACGGGTGCGCTCGCGGGTGAGCACCAGCACATCGGCGGCTGCAAAGCGCGCCACCTGCTCGGCCAGGGTGTGCACCGTGTCGCGGTAGGTGATCACCCGGTGATGCCGGATGCGATCGAAACACGCCAGGCGCCGCACCGCGTCCTGGTAGTCGTCGGGAATGACAATGGTCAGCATGGGCGTCCCGCAAAAATGCCGTCAATGGGGCCCGAGCATAGCCGGCAAGCGCCCGGTCTGCCATCTGATTTTGTTATGCCTGTCAAACCGATTGGCACTTCACAAGCGCACAAGCCCCCGCGCACAATGCCGGCATTCCAGGCCAGGCCCATCGGCCCGTGCCACTTGCGGCTATCGTGACCCTGATATGACCTTGTTGACGGCCTATGCCGAGTTTGTGAACCAGAGCGCGCACATGCCCTGGCCGAAAGCGCTGGACCACCACGCGCGGCGCGCGGTGCTCGACTGGACCGGGGCCCTGGTGGCCGGCGCCAGCGCCGAGCCCTCGCAGCGCCTTCGCCGCGCCTATGCCGACGAGGGGCAGGGCGGCCCGGCCAGCGTGGCCGGGACCCCCCAGCGCCATGCGGTGCGGGCAGCGGCCTTTCTGAACGGCACCATCTCGCATGTGGCCGAGTTCGACGATATTTTTCGGGATGGGGTCTACCACCCCGCCTGTCCCACCATTTCGGCCATCTGGCCCCTGGCCGAGCAGCGCCAGGCCAGCCTGGGGCAAACCCTGCGCGCGGTGGTGGCCGGCTACGAGGTGTCCAACCGCATTGCACGCGCGATCCAGCCCAGCCACTACCAGTGGTTCCACACCACCGGCACGGTGGGGGTGTTTGGCGCCAGTGCCGGCGCCGCCGCGGTGTTGGGCCTGGGGGCCGAGGCCGCGGCGCATGCCATGGCCATGGCCGGCACCTTTGCCAGTGGCCTGCAACAGGCCTTCCGCTCGGACGCCATGAGCAAGCCCGCGCATGCGGGGCATGCGGCCGAGGTGGGGGTGCAGGCGGCCTTGATGGCCGAGGCCGGCATGACCGGTGCGCTGGACCTGCTGGAAGGTCCGGCCGGGCTGGGCGCGGCCATGTGCGATGCGCCGCGCTGGGACCAGGCCCTCGACGGCCTGGGGCAGACCTTTCTGATCGGTCAGATGACCTTCAAGAACCACGGCTGCTGCGGCCACAACTTTGCTGCCCTGGACGGCCTGGCGCACCTGATGCGCACGCATGGCTTGCGCGCACAGGACCTGGCCGCGGTGCGTGTGGGCGGCTACCGTGCCACCGTCGAGGTGTGCGCGCAGCGCCACCCGCGCACGCCCTTCGAGGCCAAGTTCTCGCTCAGCCACACCCTGGCCTGCCAGGCCTTGCTGGGCAGCGTGCGCGAGCGCGCGGTGGCGCCCGAGCAGCTGGGGCGCGCGGACCTGCAGGCCTTCGAGCGCCTGGTGAGCGTGACGCTGGACGAGGACTGCGACCGCGCCTTCCCGCGCCAGCGCAGCGCGCGGGTGACGGTGCTGTTGCACGACGGCCGTGAGCTGGTGCACCACCAGCACACCCGCCATGGTGACCCCGACGATCCGCTCACCGACGCCGAGCTGATCGACAAGTTCATGGAACTGACCAGCCCGCGCCTGGGCGAGCGCGATGCGCGCTGGCTGGTCGAGGCCATTTTGGAGCGCCAGGACGTCACGCCAGCCGAGCTGGCGCAGCGCTGGGCGCGCGATTGTTCAATCTGATAAGGAGACCGACCATGAAGAACACGTTCCAATCCCTGCGGCGCGCCGCCTTGCTGACCGCTATGGGCCTGGCCCTGGCCCCAGCGTCTTGGGCGCAAGGCGCGGCCAATTACCCGGCGCCGGGCAGCACCATCAAGATCGTGGTGGGCTATGCCCCGGGCGGTCCGACCGATCTGGCGGCGCGCCTGATCGCGGGCAAGCTGCAAACCGCGTTTGGCGTGAATGTGGTGGTGGAAAACAAGCCCGGCGCGGGCTCCAACACCGCCTCTGAGTTGGTGGCGGCCGCCGAACCCAATGGCTACACCTTGCTCGTGGCCGCCGCGCCGCTGGCGAGCAATCCGCATTTCTTCAAGAAGATCCGCTTTGACCCGATCAAGAGCTTCGAGCCGATCTCGCAAATCATGTCCGCGCCCAGCATCTTGTCGGTCGTTCCGACCAGCTACAAGAGTGTGGCCGAGGTGGTGGATGCCGCGCGCAAGAACCCTGGCAAGCTGAGCTATGCCAGCTCGGGGCCGGCCGGCACCCAGCATTTTGCGGGCGAGTTGTTCAGCCAGAAGGCCGGGGTGCAACTGCTGCATGTGCCCTACAAGGGCTCGGCCCCTGCCTTGAACGACCTGATGGGCGGTCAGGTGAGCATGGGCTTTATCACCTCGCTGGGCGCGGTGCCCTACTACACCAGCGGCAAGCTGCGTCCTTTGGCGGTGGCCGCCAAAAAGCGCCTGGCCATGCTGCCCGATGTGCCGACCATGGCCGAGGCTGGCTTCCCCGGTGTCGAGATGGACTCGTGGAGCGGCGTGCTGGCGCCCGCGCGCACGCCGGCGGACATTGTGGCCAAGCTGCACCGCGAGGTGGTCAAGGCCTTGCAGTCGCCCGATGTGCGCGAGAAGCTGACCTCGCAAGGCGCCGAGGTGGTGGCCAGCAGCCCGGCCGAATTCAAGGCCTTTATTGCGCATGAGAACCAGGTGATGGGCCAGCTGGCCAAGGTCATCAACCTCACGCTCGACTGAGGCAGTCGCTGCTTCCTGAACCGCGCGGTGCGTGAGCCCGCGCGGTTTTTTATGGGCGGGCGCAGGCCCGTCAGGCCGGCTCGTCTTGCGGCGTCACCGTCACCGCCACCACCGGGTGGTGCGAGGTGCCGCCCTGCAGCACCCCGCGCAGCGGCGACACATCGGCAAAGTCCCGGCCGCTGGCCAACTGCACATAGTCCTCGCCTGGGCTGCCCCAGCCCCAGCGGTCGTTGGTCGGGTCCAGGTGCAGCCAGCCCCCGCTGGCGTGCTGCGCCTGCCCGGGCACCACAGGGCCACCCAGGCGTGGCTGGCGTCGCTGCCGATCAGGCGGGCCTGGCCCTCGGGCGGCTGCGTGAGCAGGTAGCCGCTCACATAACGCGCCGCCAGGCCTTGGCTGCGCAGGCAGGCCAGCAGGATGTGCGCAAAGTCCTGGCACACGCCGCGCCGCATGCGCAGGGCCTGGCGGGCCGGCGTGTGGACATCGGTGCTCTGGCTTTCGTAGCGCAGTTCGCGGTGCATGCGCGCGCTCAGGGCCAGGGCTGCCGCTTGCAAGGGCGCATCCGGGCCAAAGTCGGGCCGCGCATAGTCGGCAAAGTCGGCGTGCGGCGCCGCGTGGTGCGAGGCAAACACAAAGGCCGCCTCGGGCCGGCTGGCCTGGCCGCTGCGGTAGGCCAGCAGCTCCCGCGCGCTGGTCCAGGGCGCGGTGTCGTGCGCATCGGGCAGGGTCAGCGTCTGCACCACGCTGCTGGCACGCACCCGCAGGCGCTGGTGCACCTGGGTCAGCTGCCACTGCGTGACGTTGTTGCCAAAGGCGTCGATGCGCTCGCTGAGCTGGCCGTCGGTCGGGCCGGGGTCGAGGCTGAGCAGGTGGCTGATCAGTTGCTGCGTGGGGCCTTGCAGCGGCCGCAGATGCGCCACATGGTGCGCCGTCTCGACCGCCGGGCGGTAGTCGTAGGTGGTCTCGTGAAGAATGGCCAGGCGCATGGTCAGAGGCTCACGCTGGTGCCGGACTGGCTGTGCGAGAAAAACAGGGCCGACAGGCGCTCGGCCACCACGCCAGCGCCCGCCTGCTGGGCCAGCAACCAGTGGCGCAGCGGCAGGTCCTCGGCATGGCCCACCTGCTCGGGCGGCCACAGCTGCAAGGTCGCTTGCGCAGGCGGCACCTGCTCGGCCAGGGCGTTGGTGGCACCGTCGGCCAGATGGCCCAGGCGGCGCAGGCGCGCGCGCAGGGTTTGCGCCACCCAGGCAATCGAGCGTGGGTTGTCGGGGCTGCTCACCAGCAGGTGCACCAGGGCTTGCGGGGTGCGACTTTGCTGGAACTGCGCATGGAAGCTGATGGTGCTGTCGAACAGGGCCAATACCGCGTCAAAGCCAGCGCTCTCGCGCAGCAAGCCATCGGGCAGGGCCAGCAGCAGGGCGCGGCACAGGGCATCGATCCGTTCGATGTGGCGGCCCAGCGAGAGCAGGCGCCAGCCGTCGTCGCGCGTCATGCGGTCGGTCTGCGCGCCGGTGATGGCGGCCAGGCCCAGGCTGGTCTGGCGCAGGGTGGCCAGGGCCAGGCCCGGGTCCAGCGGGCCGGCCTGCGCCATCAGCGTCTGCTGGGTGTGGTTGAGCAGCTGCCAGTGCTCGGGCGAGAGGCGCTCGCGCACCGCCGCGCTGGCGTTGAGCAGGGCCTGCAGGTTAAAGCCCACGCCGGTGCAGTGCGTCAGGTCGGTCAGGCCGGCCACGAGGGCGCGCTGGAACACCCGCAGCGAGACCTGCGGCGAGGGGGTCTGCGGCCGCACCAGGCCATGGGCCTGGGCCAGCGCGTGCAGCCATTGGCGCAGCTTCGGGCTGGTCTGGGCGTCGCCATCGAGCCATTCGATCATCAGCCGCGTCAGGCGCAGGGCGTGCTCGGCGCGCTCGGTGTAGCGGCCCATCCAGAACAGGTTTTCGGCGGCGCGGCTGGTGACCGCACGCGGCCGGTCGATGGCGCTCACATCGGTGCCCAGGCGGCTCACGCGGGCCACGCGCTCGGCGCTCTCGGCCTGCACCCACACATCGGCGCTGCTGCCGCCGCGCTGCATGCTGGCCACGCCGGCAGGCAGGCCCAGGCGGGCCAGGCCTCCGGGCAGCACCTGCCAGCCGCCCTCGGCGTCGGCCAGGGCGAACACGCGCAGCACCACGGGCCGGGTTTGCCATTGCCCATGGGCGCCTTCTCCGGCCTGCCAGACCGGCTGGTGCGACAGCGGCAGCCAGGCTTGCACGGTGTGCGCGGCGCCATCCTGCGCAATGCGCTCGGCCCAGTCGGCGCGCGCCTGCGCATGCAGCTGGCGGCCATCCACCGGCTCAAAGCTCTGGCACGGGCCTTCGGCCGGGTAGGTGGGCAGCACCATGCCACCGGGCAATTGCGCCAGCGCGTCGGGCACGGCCGCGGCCTCGCCGCACCACCAGCTCGGGATGGCCGGCAGCATCAGCTCTTCCTGCAGCAGGTCTTGCGCCAGCGCGGGCAAAAAGCCCAGCAGGGCGTTCGATTCCAGAAAGCCCGAGCCGGGGGTGTTGGCCACCAGCACCTGCCCGGCGCGCACCGCCTGCAGCAGACCGGGCACCCCAAGGGTCGAGTCCGCCCGCAACTCCAGCGGATCGAGCCAGGTGTCGTCGACCCGTTTCAGCAGGGCATGCACCCGCTGCAGGCCTTGCAAGGTCTTGAGGTAGAGGCGGTCGCCGCGCACCGTCAGGTCCTCGGCCTGCACCAGGGTCAGGCCCAGGTAACGCGCCAGGTAGGCGTGCTCGAAATAGGTTTCGTTGTAGGGCCCCGGGGTCAGCAAGGCCATGTGCGGGGTCTCGTCGGCCTCGCGCGGGCAGCGGGCCTTGAGGCCGTCGATCAGGCCCTGGTAACTGGCCGCCAGGCGCTGCACAGGCCAGCGCTCGAAGGCCTGCGGAAACAGGCGCGAGATGATGATCCGGTTTTCCAGCAGATAGCCCAGGCCCGAGGGCGCCTGGGTGCGCTGGGCCAGCATCCACCACAAGCCGTCGGGGCCACGCGCCAGATCGAAGGCGGCCACCGACAGGTGCGCGCCGCCCACGGGCTGCACCCCATGCATGGCGGGCAGATAGCCCGGGTGGCCATGGACCAGCGCCGCGGGCAGCAGGCCCCGGCGCACCAGGTCCTGCGCGCCATAGGCGTCGTGCATCAGGCCTTCGAGCAGGCGCATGCGCTGGCGCACGCCTTGCTCGATGTGGGCCCATTGCTGGCGGTCGATCAGCAGCGGAAACAGGTCCAGCGCCCAGGGCCGCTGGGCCTGTTCGGCATGGGCATAGACGTTGTAGGTGATGCCGTTGTCGCGCACCTGGTCTTGCAGCTGGCGCATGCGCTCGTTGAGCGCGGCGGGATCGAGCCGCTCGGTGTGGCGAATCCACGCCTCCCAGGCCGCCGCAGGCGGCGGACCGACCAGGCCGGGCGTGGCAGCTTGGGCCAGGCGGTTGCGCAGCTCGTCCCAGTGGCCCTCAGGGGGCTGGGCGGCGTGGCGTTGCACCCAGCTCATGGCCGCCTGGGCGTCGGCATCGTCATCGGCAGGGGGCAGCGCAGCGGCATCGGTCATGCCCCGATTGTCGCAACAAAGCCGCGCCCTGCGCGGCGACCTGGGGCCGCCTTCACGGCGCGCGCCGCAAGTCGAGCGTGAAGGGGAACTCGCGCGAGAGCGGCTGCAGCTGCGTGGGCGGCAGCGCCGGCAGCGGCCCGGGCGAGTGCCCCATCCGGAAAAAGCGCGCCAGGCGGCGGCTTTCGGCCTCGTAGGCGTTGACCGGCAGGGTCTCGTAATTGCGCCCGCCGGGGTGTGCCACATGGTATTGGCAGCCGCCCACCGAGCGCTTCATCCAGGTGTCGACCAGGTCGAAGGTCAAGGGGGCGTGCACACCAATCGTGGGGTGCAGGGCCGAGGCCGGTCGCCAGGCTTTGTAGCGCACGCTCGCGACCCACTCGCCGACCACCCCGGTGGGCTGCAGCGGCAGGGCCTGGCCGTTCACGGCCACGGTGTGGCGCGCCGGGTTGAGGCCACGCACCAGCACCTCGATGCGCTCGAGCGAGGCGTCCACATAGCGCACCGTGCCGCCCGGGCTGCCTTCCTCGCCCATCACATGCCAGGGCTCGAGCGCGCTGCGCAGCGTCATCGTCAGACCATCGAGCTGCAGCTCGCCCACCCGAGGAAAGCGGAATTCGAAGTGCGGCGCAAACCAGGCCGGGTCGAAGTGAAACCCCGCATCGCCCAGCTCGGTGAGCACATCGTCAAAGTCTTGTCGCACCCAGTGCGAGAGCATGAAGCGGTCGTGCAGCTCGGTGCCCCAGCGCGTGAGCGGGGCGGTGTAGGGCTGCTGCCAAAAGCGCGCCACCAGCGCCCGCAAGAGCAGCTGCTGCACGATGCTCATGCGCGCATGCGGCGGCATCTCGAAGGCGCGCAGCTCCAGCAGGCCCAGGCGCCCGGTGGCGCTGTCGGGCGAGTAGAGCTTGTCGATGCAGAACTCGCTGCGGTGGGTGTTGCCGGTGACGTCGATCAGCACATTGCGCAGCAGCCGGTCGATGAGCCAGGGCGGCAGCGGCTGTTCACCCGCCAGGGCCTGCTGGCGTTGCAGCTCTTGCAGCGCGATCTCCAGCTCGTAGACCTGGTCGTTGCGCGCCTCGTCCACGCGCGGGGCCTGGCTGGTCGGGCCGATGAACAGACCGCTGAACAAATAGCTCAGGCTGGGGTGGTTGTGCCAGTAGCGCAGCAGGCTGGCCAGCAGGTCGGGGCGGCGCAGAAAGGGGCTGTCGGCCGGCGTGGCCCCGCCCAGCACCAGGTGGTTGCCGCCGCCGGTGCCGGTGTGGCGGCCATCGATCATGAATTTTTCGGCCGACAGGCGCGATTCAAACGCGGCCTGGTACAGGAACTCGGTGTGCGCCACCAGCGCCGACCAGCTGTCCGCGGGCTGGATGTTGACCTCGATCACCCCCGGGTCGGGCGTGACCTGCAGCTGCATCAGGCGCGGATCGCGCGGCGGCAGATAGCCTTCGAGCACCACCGGCATCGACAGCTCGGCGGCCGTGGCCTCCACCGCTGCCAGCAGGGCCAGGTATTGCGACAGTTGCGCCAGCGGGGGCATGAACACATACAGGGCGCAGCGCTGGCCGCCGTGCTCGCGCTCGGCGCGCGGGCCGTTGGCGCGCATGGGGTCGCGCGCCTCCACCACCAGCGCGGTGCGCACCACCTGCGCGGCCGATTCCCCTGGGCGCGGGGCCTGCAGCATGGAGGTCTCGACGGGCTGGACACTTTGCTGGCGCAGCGCAGCGGGGCTGGGCAGCGGCGCGCTGGGTGCCCAGGGGTCGATCGGGTGCAGAACGGGGCGATCGGCCTCGGCCGCCCAAGGCAGGGCGTGCAGGGGCAGCCGGTAGCCCATGGGCGAGTCGCCGGGCAGCAGGAACAGGTGCGCCTCGCGCAGAAACCAGGGCCCGCTTTGCCAGGCGATCTGTCCGGTCCCGTCGTCCACCGCGCGCAAGGGCAGGGCGTGGCCCACCGGGCGCTGCAGGCCCTGGCGGAACACGCGGCGCAGGCGCTCGCGCTCGAGCGGGTCGTCCAGGCGCGCGTCCAGCGGGTCCACGTTCAGCGGCAACTGGCCCTCGCGCCACAGGTAGTAGACGCTGTCCTCGTAGCCGGCTTGCACATGCGCATCGTCCACGCCCAGGTGACGGCAGAGCGTGCGCGCAAAGCGCTCGGCGTCTTCGGGGGTGTGCATGGGCGCGTTGCGCTCGTCGGCCAGCAGCGCGGGGTTTTGCCAGATGGGCTGACCATCCACCCGCCACGCCACCGTCAAGGCCCAGCGCGGCAGTTGCTCGCCCGGGTACCACTTGCCCTGGCCCAGGTGCAGCATGCCGCCCTGGCCATAGGCCTGGCGCAGGCGCTGCACCAGGCCGGTGGCCAGATCGCGTTTGGTGGGGCCCAGGGCGTCGGTGTTCCACTCGGGCGCATCGCGCTGGTCGATGCCCACAAAGGTGGGCTCGCCACCCATGGTCAGGCGCACATCGCCCGCCTCCAGTTGGCGATCGACCTGCTCGCCCAGGGCCAACACCGCCTGCCACTGGTCCTCGGTGTACGGTTTTGTCACACGAGGTGATGCATGAATGCGGGTCACCGACATCGTGTGTTCGAATTTGACCTCACACTCGTCGATCAGGCCTTCGATCGGCGCGGCGCTGGCCGGCTGGGGGGTGCAGGCCAGTGGCAAATGGCCCTCGCCGGCCAGCAGGCCCGAGGTTGGGTCCAGCCCGATCCAGCCGGCACCGGGCAGGTAGACCTCGCACCAGGCATGCAGGTCGGTGAAGTCCACCTCGGTGCCGCTGGGTCCGTCGAGCGAGTTCTGGCCGGGCGCGCGCTGGATCAGGTAGCCCGAGACAAAGCGTGCGGCCAGGCCCAGGTGACGCAGCAGTTGCACCAGCAGCCAGGCCGAGTCGCGACAAGAGCCGCTTTGCAGCTGCAGCGTCTGCTCGGGCGTTTGCACCCCCGGTTCGAGCCGGATGAGGTAGCGCACATCGCCCTGCAGCCGCTGGTTCAGGCCCACCAGAAAGTCAACGGTGCGTGCCCCCGCCTGATCGATACCGGCCAGGTAGCGGGCAAAGCCGGGCGACTGGCGCAGGCCGGGCTCGCAGACCAGGTAGGGCGCAAGTTCTTCGCGCAGCGCCGGGCTGTAGGCCATGGGCAGGGTTTCGGCCTCGGGTTCGAGGAAGAAATCGAAGGGGTTGTGGACCGACATCTCGGCCACCAGGTCGATCACCACCTCCAGCGAGCGGGTGCGGTTTGGGAAGACCAGGCGGGCCAGGTGGTTGGCAAACGGGTCCTGCTGCCAGTTGATGAAGTGTTCGCTGGGCTCGACCCGCAGGCTGTAGGACAGGACCCGGCTGCGGCAATGCGGCGCTGGCCGCAGGCGCACCACCTGTGGCCCCAGCTGCACCAGGCGGTCGTAGTCATAGCGGGTGCGGTGGTGCAGGGCAACGTGAATGGACATGGGGAACTCGCAGGACAAACAGGCCACAGGGGCGGAACAAGGCCGTGGGAACAGGGGGCGCCCACAGCCGTGTCAAGCAAGACGCGGGCCAGCGCACGGGACGCCGCGCCGGCGGGCGGGACCGATCATCAACACGGGACGCGGCCCACAGCGCGCCCCACACCGGGCATGCGGCCCAGGGAGGCACACATGGCTTCGATGCAATGGGCCCAAGGCCTGGGCTGGCGCCTGCTGGCATGGCTGGCCGGCATGGCGCTGCAGCTGCAGCAAAGCGCGCTGGGCAGCACCGCGCGGGCCCTGGGGGTGGCCCTGCTGTCGCTCGCGCTTCTGGCCCTGTGCAGGGCCCTGACGCGTTCCCCGTGGTGGGGGCGATGGGCCCTGGCCCATGGGCTGGCATGGGTGCGCCCACTGGGCATGGCGCTGGCCCTGGGAAGCCTGTCGTGGGCGCTGACCGAGGGCCATGCGCTGTGGCGCCACGCGCCGCTGCCGGCCCAGCTCGAAGGGCGCGAGGTGCTGGCCACCGGGGTGGTGGCCAGCCTGCCCCAGCGCAGTGCCCTGGGCTGGCGCTTTGCCCTGGATGTGGAGGCCCTGCACGACCTGAACGGGCAAGCCCTGCAAGACCTGCAAGGTGCCCCGCAGCGCCTGGACGTGGCCTGGTACGACCCCAGCGAGCGCACAGCTGGCCTGGCCTTGCAGGCCCTGGGCCCCACGCCGCAGGCGGGCGAGCGCTGGCGCCTGGCGCTGCGCCTGAAGGCCCCGCACGGGGCCATGAACCCTGGCGGGTTCGATGCCGAACTCTGGCTGTGGTCGCAGGGGGTGCAGGCGCAGGCCCAGGTGCGCCAGAGCCGCCTGGCCCCGCCGCCCCAGCGACTGGCGCAGACCGGGCAATATGCGATCGAACGTTGGCGTCAGCAGGTGCGCGCGCGGTTGTGGCAACAACTGGGCCGCGATCTGGCCAGCGCCCCGGGGCCCGAAGCCGAGGACGCCATGCCCGATCGCCGCGGCGTGGTGGCGGCCCTGACCCTGGGCGAGCAGGGCCTGATTGAGCGCCAGGCCTGGGACCTGTTTCGCGCCACCGGGGTGGCGCACCTGATGAGCATCTCTGGGGTGCACATCACCATGCAGGCCTGGCTGGTGGGCGTGCTGGTCAGCGCCCTCTGGCGCGCCTGGG
>JACCDO011735131.1_pt1 | contig 11946 bp, 9 predicted proteins | sample 7446101 | NCBI WGS metagenome assembly JACCDO01 (sample SAMN15323440, study PRJNA562643) | freshwater metagenome | isolation source: river surface water | place: USA:Blue River Watershed | collected 2017-08-16 | reverse complement strand
TTTTTGATATTTGTCTTTTTGATATGTGTCTTTTTGATATTTGTCTTTTTGATATGTGTCTTTTTTATATTTTTGCATAAAAAATTGCACAAACATAATAAAATAACTCAAACATAAAAATCCATTAATTAGAGAATAAAAACGAACTTTAGACACTATATTGCCAAATATATCAATTGTACCTGCATTTGTAATATTAGGATAAACAAAAGATAAAACATCTAATAAAAATCCAACGAACAAATGAAATAGTTGTAAGATTGTTATGTATATAGCTAATTTTTTCATAATGGCATTTTTTGGAAAGGCATAATAAATATACATTATAACATGAATTAAACTATTTAGAAATGGTATCCAAAAAAAAGTATAAGTGTAAGATCCAATACCAAAAGCAACAAAAATTGTAGCATGATGCCACCAATGGAGAGCAATAATAGGTTTTCTATTTATAATTAAAATTACCTAATAGTAGAGAAAGAAACTCTCGACTTTAGTCGGGAGAGTGTCATAGTATCAATCCATTCATAAAGTTTAGAAACAAGGAAGCAATTTAACAACATGTTTATTATTGGATGTTCAAAACGATTATTGAATAAGAATATGTCTATTGCGGTTTTATTATTTAAAGATGATATATAAAAAACATATGTAATTATACCTACGAGAATCAAGGACTGAAATGATAAAAACAAGTTATGATAAATAACCATCTTTTCAGAAATTCTAAAATTATAAAAAATTCTGGAAAAAATATAAGTTATTAATAACAAAGCATTAAAAGCAAAAAAGCTATAGGGCATAAAGGTAGAAAATATTTCAGTTAATACATTTGAAATTTCTGATAGCATATTGGTTGGGTTGGGTTAGGTTAGATTGTATGATATTTTTTCATATTTGAAATGTTTTTAAATGTTTTTTTAATAGAATTTGAGAAAAATTAGAATAATCTATTTTGCCGCAAATAATTATAAAGAAATTATAGCTAGGCTAATAAGATCTATTTTGCCGATGGATAATATTTTGAATTAAAGATTATTTTGTCCGAATAAATATTTGTCAGTATCAAAATATATAAATCTCATAATGAGTACACAAGAATTTATAACTATTGATGACTCGAATTCTATAATTAATATTAGTAACAAATCTAATAAATCCGACAAATCCGACAAATCTTATTTTAAAATTCAAAATAAGATTCTATGCCTAACAAATAATGACCCAAATACCATATTAAATGTTCAGATAATTTCTGATATTGAAATAAAACCTAATTCAACATTCCAATATATTAAAATTAATAAAAGTGTTGGTAAAATTACTATCAGTGGATGGGATCAAAATACCAATCAAGCTACTGAACGTCAGATAAATATAAATAATAAAATTACAACATATCATGGTTTTATACAAAATGGTACAAAATCAGAAACAGCATCTAATGTTGATATCGAATTTTTATATATAAATGGATCAAATTCTACATTGTCTGAAGGAAATGGTTGGTTGGGTTCTGCATATTTTGGTAATGGTTTGTCAAATACTTTGTCAGATACTTTGTCAGATACTTTGTCAGATACTTTGTCAGATACTTTGTCAAATACTTTGTCAAAATTATCTAATATTCGTAATTGTAGATCTAGTGGTAATATTCCATCTAATGGTGGTGGTATATTAGGTTCGTATGCTGCTGCAAATAATGGAATACTGGATATATATCAATGTTCGGCATCTGGACCAATAATTGCTTCAAATGGAGGAGGTATATTAGGATCAAATGTTGGATCAAATGCTGGATCAAATGCTGGATCAAATGTCAAACCTAAGGTAAATCAAATAAAAATAGAAGAATGTTTTGTTAGTTCATCTGACACAATATGTTCGATTGATTTATATGGTGGAGGTATTATTGGTTCAAAATGTACCATGACATCAATTAAATATTGTTATTATCATGGATCTATTGGGAATGGTTCAGGTGGTATAGTTGGTGCAAATTCATCATATATCGTGGTAGAAAAATCATATATTTATCTTATGAAAACGAAATCTAGTTCAGGAAAAATATTTGGTCAATCTTATGATGCGGCTAAATTTATTGATAATTATGTAATCACACAAAAAGAAAATACTAATGATGAAAAATGGCCATCAGTAACTGAGTTTTCAGATACACAATATGATACTAGCAATACACCATATCTATTAAAATTTCAAATATCCAAATTACCAATAGGACTAAATACATCACATGAAAGATTATTTAATCAAAATTTATTTATAAAGTTTATTATAAAAACATTAATTATTTATATTACATTAGTCATATTAGGTTTAATTATTATAGGTCTAATTATATTGAGTATAATTAAGCTATTTAAATAAAATTGAAACTATAAGACTCTATCTTAAAGATTAAATATATTATTAATAAATATAATATCATATTAACATATACAGATGAGTAATTTCAATAAAATTCGTAATATGCCTTCTGATTCTGACTCAGAAGAATCTTACATTTTTGATACAACAAATTCGGATTCTGCAGAAATAAATACCGAATCAAATACCGAAACAAATACTGATACAAATTCTGATTCTAATACAGATGAGCCATTACTAACCGAAACACAACGTTATACTCTACATCCTATTAAATATCCTGAGATTTGGAAGATGTATAAGAAACAGCAAGCATGTTTTTGGATTCCTCAGGAGATTGATTTTTCCAAGGACAAAGATGATTGGAATCATAAATTGTCTGAAAACGAGAGATATTTTATTAAACATATTTTGGCATTTTTTGCTGGTTCGGATGGTATTGTTGGTGTAAATATTTTAGATAATTTTTCAAAAGAGGTCAAAGTATTAGAAGCCCAATTTACTTACAGTTTCCAGGGAATGATGGAATCTATTCATTCAGAAGTTTATAGTCAAATGATTGAAACATATGTTGATGACCAAAAGGAAAAACTCAATTTGTTCAATGCGATTGAAACTATTCCATGTGTGGCTAAGAAAGCTCAATGGGCACTCAAATGGATTGAGAGATCTGGTGATCAAAGTTTCGCCAAGCGTCTATTGGCCTTTGCCATAATCGAGGGTCTATTCTTTAGTGGTGCCTTTTGTGCAATCTATTGGCTAAAGGAACGTGGTATTCTACCTGGATTGACCAAATCTAATGAATTCATTGCCCGTGACGAAGGACTTCATACCCAATTCGCCTGTCTATTATATTCGATGATCAAGAACAAATTAGATGTAAAGGATGTTCATCAGATGTTCGACGAAGCTGTATCAATTGAAACAGAATTTATTATTGATTCGTTACCAGTTAAACTGATTGGAATGAATGATAATTTAATGACACAATATATTAAGTATGTGGCGGATAGATTGCTAGTCGAATTGGGATATTCAAAGAAATATAATGTGGAGAATCCATTTAGCTTTATGAATTCAATTGGAATGGAAAGTCGTAGTAATTTCTTTGACGAAAGAGCATCGACATATCAAAATGCTCATGTATTTAATTCAAATAAAAATTTAGAACTGGTAGATGATTTTTAACCGTTGATGTTTGGTCTCAATGACCTCAAAAAGTCATAAAGGACCATATTATAATATTAAAAAATTAATTTATTTTGAAAATAAAATATTTTATCAATATATGATTTAATATTTTGTCTTAATATATTATTATTAAATGGAATTTGATACAATTTCGATAAAAAAGGGAAGACCCCAATTGACTGATTATACATACTTACAAAAAGTAATAGAAAACAAAAAACAACCATCTTTACCTGTTGTCCAAGAACCAACTCTAATTGATAAACTCAAAAATAAATTCTCAATGAATTTTCATCAATTTATCGAAGACAATATTGTTATGATTATTATATTTATCGTAATTATCGGACTACTAATTTACAGATATTATCATTATCAATCTACCAAAAATGCTAAATTACTTTATATGTCAGATCATAATTTGTCAAACCATAATTTGTCAAACCATCATAATCTTACAAATCAATCCGAATCCGATTTATCTGACACTGCATATTATGGTGTCGATTATGAATCACCTTATTTAGAACAATTTAATCCTGATAACAAAGATGAATCGTTATCTGATAATGATGATATGAGATCAAAAAAATCAAAAACCAAATCTGCTAAGTATAAATCCAAACATTTAACCAAATCTGCTAAATCTGTTAAGTCTGTTAAGTCTGCTAAATCTGCTAAATCCAAATCAAATAATGGTTTGGGTAGAACAAAAACTTATAAATCAATATTAAAAAATACAAATGACGAATCAATTAATCAGAATCTAAACCAAGATTTAAATTTTAACCAAGATCTAAATTTTAACAAATCTAATATATCATATCCACAAACATATGATCCTATATATGATGAACAACATAATCAATATGTGCCAAAATTACTACATATTATAAATGATCGAAATTTAACAACTAATAATCATAATCTAATAACTAATAATCATAATCTAGTAACTAATAATCATGATTTAACAATAATAAATAGTTCAGCATATGCACCATTTAATTTATCAGGTATATCAAACTATCATTTATGGAATGACTAAGATTTGCTTGAATGTTTGGATTTAACAGATTTAGTAGATTTAGTAGATTTAGCAGATTTAGCAGATTTAGCAGACTTAACAGAGCGCTTTAACTTAGTCGAACGTTTGGTATTAGATTTGGACTTAATTAAATACTTGTGTATTTTATTGCAAATATTAAATAAATCATTTATTGGTATAGCTAATATTCTCATATGATCTCTCTCGGATTGTTTTTTTTCAAATCTCTTTTCAAATTCAACATCCGATGTTTTGTTGTATAACTCTTTTTCTAATTTAATATGATGATGTCTTTCCTGAGATATTTGGATCATATCGTCATATGAACCATGTAATAATATCATTGTTTTATTATGTCTATCGTCGTCATTAGAATTCAAAGTATTATAACTAATATGCGGACCATTAAGTTGATTAAATGGTAAACTAAATATAGTATAATTATTAAGAGATGAAGTCATAATGCGAATATTAGTTCGTGAAATACCACGTGTTTTGGGTGTTAGATTTAGACATACACCTACTTCTTCATAAATACCACGTATGGCGGTATCTTCTGGTTTTTCATTAATTGCAGCAGTTTCAGTTATACCAATTTGTATGTCTTTGATACGAGTATTTTTTAATGGATCATTATATAAATAACTTCCACATACAACATAATCTGTTGGAAAATGTTTATTTATTTGTCCAAGAAAATTCAGAATATTTAATATATAATGATCTGATATTGTTGAAATTCTAATTTCCATACTATCAATTGGTTTCATTGTATCTAAATTAATTATATTTGGTTTTTTTTGTTCCGGATCATTTATGTATTTAAAATAATGGTAATTATTCATATCTGGTTTAGAATAATTTCTTTTTTTATCATAAATTATATCATTATCAGTTGTCAATAAATGTCCTGATCTTAAATAATTATCAATCGTTCCTCCAATCATATTATTATATGTTGTGTATTGTGGGTTGGTTGATTGGTTGGTTGATTGGTTGGTTGATTGGTTGGTTGATTGGTTGGTTGATTGGTTGGTTGATTGGTTGATATTTTCTAACTTATACAAATATTTGTTTATTTTATATATATATTGGTCAGATGAAAGCAGATTATTATTATATAAATTATCAAATTTATGCAGTTTTGCAATATATATATCTTTTTTGGTTGTTGGATTATTTATATTATTTGAATTATTTATATTATTTGAATTATTCATATTATTTAAATTATAAAATTAAATGTGGTAAATTTTTTGATTTGAGAAAATTATTTATTTTAAATGGTTATAAAAAATATAATTAATAGTTATATTTTTTGTTTATGATATTATATAAATGTACCAAGAAAATCTTAGGCTAATTAATAAAAAAATTAAAAAATACATTAGACTTTTAATTAAAGTTAATGAAGTACATACTGCATACAAAGACTTTAGTGTTATTTTTAATTGTCATTGTGTTGATAATACATTCGAACATCTAGTTGAAAAAATATTAAAACTAAATTACAAAAAAAATAAAATCCTTAAAAAATTAGAAACTGAATCTAAAAATCTACCAACTGAACATAAAACTAAACCAGCATTTCTTGATGTAATTCCTGAATACGAACAAACTGTTGATTCCATAACTGAATCAATAGTTGAACCCACAGATGAAACAACCAATTTAACAGTTGAACCAATAGCTGAACCCGAAGATGAATCAATAGTCAAATCCAAAGAGGATTCCAAAGAGGATTCCAAAGATGAATCCAATGAGGAACCAATAGTCAAATCCAATGATGAATCCAAAGATGAATCAATAGTCAAATCCAAAGAGGAATCCAATGAGGAACCAATAGTTAAATCCAAAGATGAATCCAAAGAGGAACCAATAGTCAAATCCAAAGATGAATCCAAAGATGAATAAGAGGAACCAATAGTCAAATCCAAAGAGGAATCCAAATTTAAATTAATGAGTTCAAAACCTGTTTATTCTAGTAATGAAATGACCAGTTTATAAATATCATATATTGCTAATATTCAATTTATAATCAATTGATAAATTTCTAATGCTCGTTCATTAATTGTATTTTTTGCAGGTAATCCAATAATATTATTAATTGATGAGTTTATATTCTTGACAACTGAATCAGTTAATTTATATCTTTTTTTTATATCAGAATTGATATTATCATATATGCCCTGATAATACCAAACACTGTGTTTGTTTAGTTTTAATAATAAGTCATCATATGATGTTTTTACATTCAAGGAATCAGATTTTGGCTGATTTTTAAAATACTCATCCATAAATTTAGTCAAATTTGGATAATTTATAATATTTGATATTGAAAGTTGGCATAAGTAACATTTATCAAATAATGGTTTTGGATGTAGTTGTTTGAGCTGAGTTTGAAACATAGATTTTTTAACATCTAGTATTTGAATATATTTGGGCTGATTATCTGATGTAAAATTTGTAGTATTGGTTAGTTTAATTAGCTTAATTAGCTTAATTAAGTGATTAAAGATTGATTTTTCCATATGTTTTAGACAATTTGAACAAAAATAAATATTATTTAGATGATGTTCAGATTTATTGATATAATTAGATTTAATTTTATAAATTTTGCACATATGATTTTTATGATAATGGTCTTAATATATAAGTCTTATATATAAGTCTTATATATAAAAGTTTAAAAAAAGAAGACTTTGAAAAAAAAAACTTAAAAAGTAATTAGGAAATTAATATTGGATAATCGTAATTTATAATTGTATTTATGACAGATAGATCAATATTTGTATTATTAATATATTTATTTAAGTGAACTATATTTTTATTGGTGTCAAAAAATATTAAATTATATTTTGTATATGACTTTATTATATTTAGTGGATTTATACAATTACTTGCATTTGAACTATTTGATATAATATCAACATCTATTAAAGATGTATGTAAGGTTGTATCTGGTTGTGATGTAAAGGGTGATTGATATGGTCCATTATCAGAATCGGGATTTTTTATTATGATATTATTTAATCTTATATGATTATTTGAAAAAATGTATTTTGGATTTAGATCTTTTGATCTAATTATATTATTAATCATTGATTTAATATTCGAATAATTATTTAAATAATCATAACCGAATGATCTTAGGAATCCAATATTTAATAATAATTTATTTTTTAAACTAAAAAAATGTATTTTTCTTATAGATAATATTTTATTAAATTTGTCCAAGTTTGTTTGGTCTGATAAATTATTTGGCAAATTAAATATTTTTATTGATTTTATATTTGAAATTATATCAGAAATCGAACCTAAGATATTATTTGAACATATTATACCATAAAAATCCGTTTCTGATTTTGGTTCAACAAAACATACATTTGAATACTTTTTTATATTTATTTTAAGTACATAAGTAATATTGTTATATGTAGATTCAGTTTGTATAAGGTCAGAAACGGAGTTTTCAGTATCTATTTCAATATTTGATATAACGGATAAAGTATCGGATAGAATATCATTTGTTTGATCATTTGTTTGATTATTTGTTTGATCATTTGTTTGATCATTTGTTTGATCAATTTTTGTTGTTTTAATAGAATTAATTAATTTAATTTTATTAGTAGATAGATATGGAATTTCGCCATATGAATAATTGGTCAAGAAGTAACCATCTGAATTTATTAAACCACAACCAACAATTTTGTTGTTTTTAATGTAATAGGCAAAATCAGTATTTTGTTCAATAATATATTTAAGTAGTTGTTGTGGGGTTGTAAGACTATCATTTGACTTAATTAAATTATTATTTAGCTTAGTTTGGGTATTCATATTATTTATAAAATTGCTAAATATTAATAAGTATAAACATTCTTAAATTGTCAGCCATTATTTGATATTTTAGAAACAATTGAATTTGTCCATACAGACTTACATCTAATTGTTTTCATAATTGGTTATTAATTTATTATTAATAACCAATTATGAAAAAATTGAATTTGTCCATACAGACTTACATCTAATTGTTTTCATAATTGGTTATTAATAACCAATTATGAAAAAATTGAATCTTCATAAGCTAAATCATTAGTACATGTATATAATACATTATTATATATATTAATATACAATGTCTAATTTAAATAATATAAATCTATCTGAATCTAATACTGATTCTACCGACAATGGAGGATCTATTATGCGTGTCAAAAATCGTAATGGCGTGTTCGAAGAGCTAAGTTTTGATGAAATCATGCATCGAATTAATCGTTTGGTTCATCATAGTAATGAATGTAAACAGCTTTCTAATATTAATGTTGCAAAAATTACTCTAGATACTATTAATAAGTTATACGATGGTATTACCACTCGACAACTTGATGTAGAATCCGCTAAGGTGTGTGCGAGTATGGAATCTATTAACCCAAATTATGGCTTGTTGGGGGGTCGAATCTTAATTTCAGACCTACATAAACATTTGAAGAAAATGGGTCTATCTGATTATGCATCAAGAACTAATTATATTAGTGCAAATTTAAAAGATTATCTGAATCCGACATATGTTGAATTTGTTAAAACATATGCTGAACAACTTAATAAGATGATATCCTACGATAGAGATCTGAATATTAGCTATTTTGGTGTTAAAACCTTGGAAAAATCTTATCTAATCAAGGTAGGTACTGATGTTATTGAAACACCTCAAGATATGTTTATGCGTGTTGCTGTAGCTATTCATTATAGATCGCTAAAAGATGATATATCTAATCTTGATAAAGTCATGGAATTAATTTCAAATACATATAATCTGACATCATTGGGTGATTTTACACATGCAACTCCAACTCTATTTAATGCAGGCACACGTTTTGAACAGATTAGTTCTTGTTATCTATTAGGAACGGAAGATTAACTTGGTGTAATTTTTAATACGATTACAGATTCTGCTACTATTACTAAATGGGCAGGTGGTATCGGAATTCATATCTCAAATATCAGAGCACGTGGCTCTCGTATCAACTCTACTAATGGAAGTTCTGATGGAATTATCCCTATGTTAAAAGTTTATAACGAGGTAGCAAGATATGTTAATCAAGGTGGACGTCGCAAAGGTTCTATTGCAGTATATTTAGAACCATGGCACGCAGACATTTTGGCCTTCTTAGACCTAAAGAAGAATACTGGTGCTGAAACTGAAAGAGCTAGAGATCTTTTTACTGCATTGTGGATCCCCGATGAATTTATGCGTAGAGTTGAGGCAGATGATGATTGGTACTTGATGTGCCCCAGCCAATGTCCAGGTTTAACTGAAGTGTATGATACTAATGATGATAAAAAGTTCAGTAATTTGTACAATAAATATATTTCAGAGAATAAATATACCAAGATAGTCAAAGCTCAACAACTATTTGAAAAAATTATGGAATCTCAACTAGAAACTGGTGTCCCGTACATTATGTTCAAAGATAATGTAAATCGTAAATGTAATCAATCAAATATTGGTGTTGTTAAGTCATCAAATTTATGTGTGCATGGAGATACAAAAATTTTAACAATTAATGGATATATTCCAATTCAGGAATTAAAAGATATTGAAACACAGATTTGGAATGGTTCTGAATGGAGTACTGTTACAATTCGCCAAACTGGTACAAACAAGGATTTAATACGTATTAATTTTTCGAATGGTGCATATTTAGATTGTACACCAGAACACAAATTTTATATTCAAAACGACTATTCAGCAAAATCAGTAATTGAAAAGCGTGCAAATGAATTAGTTGTTTCTGACAATTTAATAAAATTTTCATTACCAGATGTTATTGATTTTGAATCAGAAAATTTTAATTATCCATACACCCATGGTTTTTTTTGTGGAGACGGAACATATTATCATACTGATTCAAAAACAAAACATTCAAAAATTCAATTATATGGTGAAAAACAACAACTACTAGAACATATTGATTATGTATCTCAAACAAATAGTGGCGACGGTAAATATACTACTGTTATTCTTCATAAGGATTTGGCTGATAAATTCGTTGTACCACATCAATATTCATTAAACACTAGATTAAAATGGTTCGAAGGTTATTGTGATGCAGATGGAACAATTTCTAGAAATGGAACAAACGAATCTTTACAAATAACATCAATAAATAAAAATTTTTTAACTGAAATTAGATATATGTTGCATACACTTGGTATTGAATCAAAAATTACATTAAACCGTCCTGCTAGACAGCAACTATTGCCAGATGGTAATGGTGGCAAAAAATTATATAATTGTCAACCTACTTATAGATTATTAATTAACTCATATGGTTTATATAAATTAGGATTATTAGGATTTAGTCCAAAAAGATTAAAGTTTGAAATTATTGAACCAAATAGAAGTGCCGATAAATATATTTCTGTCACCAAAATAGAACCATCGTATACTAATGCCGACACATACTGTTTCACAGAACCATTAAAACATATGGGTATATTTAATGGTATTATTACTGGACAATGTGCCGAAATTACAGAAGTATCAGATAATGAGGAATATTCAGTATGTAATCTTGGGTCAATTGCAGTATGTAAGTTCTTCAATGAAGAGAAGTTGAATAAAATTAGCTCTTATAATCTTTTCAAGGATTATCACAATCTGACCAATTCTGAGTCTGATCTAGAGAAAAAGATCCAACTCCAAAAGATTTTGTCAGAACTATATGACTTTGAAAAACTAAAATCAGTCAGTTCTCAGCTAACCTATAACTTGAATAATATTATCGATTACAATTATTATCCAGTAGAAGAGACCAAAAAGTCTAATATGTCAAACAGACCTATTGGAATTGGTGTTCAAGGATTAGGTGATGTTTATTATATGTTGGGTGTTCCATACACATCATATGTTGCTAAATATATTGATGCATTGATTATGGAAACTATCTATTATGGAGCAATTGATCAATCAGCTGAAATAGCTGTCGCAACTGGTATTTCATATCCAAGATTCAAAGATTCACCATTTAGTCAAGGGAAGTTCCAATTTGATCTATGGGAAGCCGAAGGTAAATTTGACATTAAGACATATCCCCAAATGTATGATTGGACAGATCTTAAATCTAAAGTTCAAATGTTTGGTATAGCTAATAGTTTATTAACTGCTCTAATGCCAACAGCAACTACATCACAAATTTTGGGTAATAATGAATGTTTTGAACCATATTCTTCAAACATCTACAAACGAACAACTCTAGCTGGTGAATTCCAAATTGTTAATAAGCATTTGATTAAATTCTTTTCCAAGATAGGTATTT
>JACCDO011779110.1_pt1 | contig 11947 bp, 12 predicted proteins | sample 7446101 | NCBI WGS metagenome assembly JACCDO01 (sample SAMN15323440, study PRJNA562643) | freshwater metagenome | isolation source: river surface water | place: USA:Blue River Watershed | collected 2017-08-16 | reverse complement strand
GTTCGCTCGAGGATCCGTACGAGGACAAGGAAGCCGCGCGCCAGCGCCGGCGGATCGTGACCTTCCTCGTGCTCGCCGTGTTGGCCGCGGCCGCGATCTGGATCCGTTGGGATGCGACCAAGCACCGCACGCCCGAGGGCGAAGCGCGCTATTTCTGGCAGGAGCGGGCCAAACCGGTCGCGGCGACCCCCGCGCCCGCGGCGGCTCCGGCGGAAGCGAAGAAGTAAACGGCGGCTTTGTTCAGCCCAAGCTTCGCAAATCCAAGTTCACCACTGAGGCACAGAGAACACGGAGCAAGGCCGTTGAAGGCAAAGGAGGCTCGGGAAACCGATGCACCCTTGGCGTGAACGTGAACCCAAGGCCCCGTCGTTTCAGCTCGTTTGTCTCCGTGGCCTCCGGGTCTCTGTGGTTCAACTGCGTCGTTGGACTCGGCCGGAATCATGCAGTTGAGAGTCCAAAGTTGAGAGTTGAGAGATCGATCCGCCGAGGCACGGACAACCTAGTCGCAGCAAAGTGCGGGCGAAACCGAACGGTTCGTCTCTCAACTCTCAACCAAGCTCACTCAACTGCATGAGTCCGGCTCAGCGCTGCTCGTTCCACTCCGGGGCCGAGTAGCGTTCGGTCAGGCCCGCGACTTCGTCCTCGTTGAAATCGGGCCACGGCACGGGCTGCGCCTCGGTGCCGAGGGCGGAAGCGAGGCCGGCGACGAAGTCGTTTTCGAATCGGTCCCAGTCGACGGCGACCGCGCCGACGGCCGGTTGCCAGAGCGAGCCCTGGAAGAGGAGGCCGTGCTTGTTCCGTTTCTGGGCGGCGCCGGCGAGTTTGGCGCCGCTCTGGGCGTGGACGACGTCGTAGAGTTCGGCGCGCTGGAAACAGACTCCGCCGGGCGCGCAGTCGGCGCCCTCGGGCGGCGGCTCGCACGCGCGTTTCACCTCGGCCGGGACGCCCTGGGCCGCGAGCGCGGCGGCCAACGCCTCGTGGATGAGACGGTAGCTTTCGGCGGCGCGGACTTCCTCGAGCGGGTGGCCGCGCGGGATGACGAGGGCGTAGGTCCAATCCTCGCGGTGGTCGACGACGCCGCCGCCGGTTTGTCGGCGGCAGAGCTCGGGCCGGGCCTCGGGATCACCGGTGAGGGCGGCGACTTGGTCTCTGACGAAGGCGAGTTTCTGGCTGTAGCCGAAGGTGAAGGCCGGCCGGTGCCAGCCGTAATGCCGGAAGCGCGGCGCCGCGGCCTGCGGGTAGCGTTGCAGGAGGAGAAAATCGACGGCCATGTTTTCGGCCGCGCCGGCGGAGCGGACGGGCAGGAGTTCGAGCGCCATGGCGTCAGAGAACAGACGCGCGCGATCCGTGCACCAAGCAAATCGGCCGGATGCGGGCCTTTGCGGTGCGGCGGCGTCGGCCGCTCAAAGTTTGAAGTACCACTCGCGCACGGCCGGCGGGAGCTGCAGTTCGCCGAGCTGCTCGGCCACGGCCTGCGGGCGCGTTTTCAGTTTTCCGGTGAGGGACGTGCAGGCGAGGGCGAGGCAGGCTTGGCGGCGCGCGGCGATCTCGGGCATGGCGGCGCGGGCGACGGCCTCGAGCGGGGCCTGCGCGGGCGGGAGTTTGAAGTGGGCGCGGAGCCGTTCGCCGAGTTCGAAGCGCGACAGCAGGTCCGTGCCGGCCCAGTGGTGCACGCCGCGGAGGTCGGGGCGTTCGCAGAGTTCGACGAGGACCTCGGCGAGATTCTCGGCGGTGCAGGGCTGGCGGAATTCGTCGGTGAAAAGCCGCGGCGTCTTGCCCGCGGCCCAATCGGCGAGCAGGCGCTCGTGCAGGCTGCGGCGGCCGCCGGGACTGTTGCCCATGAGGAGCGGGGCGCGGACCGTGACGGCGAACTCCGGGGCGGCGGCGTGGACGAGGCGTTCGCTTTCGACCTTTTGGCGGCCGTAGAGATTGATGGGGCGGACGGCGTCGCCGGGTGCATACGGCGCGGTGCGGGCGCCGTCGAAAACCTGCTCCGAGGAAAGATGGACGAATCGCGCGCTGACGTGGTGCGCGAGGCGCGCGAGCAGTGCGGGCAGGTCGACGTTGAGGGCCTGGGCGAGGGCGGGGTCGGCGTCGCATTGCTCCGGGACGGAGACGGCGGCGCAGTTGACGATGGCCTCGGGGAAGGCGTCGAGGACGGCGGACGTCGTCGTCGCGGCATCCGCGAGGTCGAGTTTGAGCCGCTGGGCGAGGCCCTCGAGCGGACCGGCGAAGGACGCGACGGTGCCGACGACGCGATGGCCGCGGCGGGCGGCGGCGCGGGCAAAGGCGGAGCCGACGAGGCCCGAGGCGCCGGCGAGCAGGATCGTCATTCCCCGATCAATCCCGGTTCGATATGCCAGCGCACGATCCAGCGGGTGCCGGCGCGTTCGAGCGCGAGGACGGCTGCCTTCTTCATCGCGAAGGCGACGGGCTGGGCCGAGCCGGTGACGAGCAGCGAGGCCAGACCGCTGAGATGGGGCTCGTGGCCGACCAGGGCGACGGGCCGGCGTTCGTCGGCCAGCAGCGCGAGGACGGCGGCGGGGTCGTCGTCGGGCGTGATGCCGGGGAGCTCGCGCAGCGGCGTGCGCGTGCGCAGTTCCTGCGTGAGCTGGAGGGCGGTCTCGCGGGCGCGGACGTAGGGGCTGTGCCAGATTTCCTGCGGGGCGAAGGCGCGGGAGCGGGCGAGGAAGGCGGCGAGCAGATTGACCTGGTGGCGGCCGCGGGCGCTCAGGGCCCGCGCGGCGTCCGGGATGGAATCCACGGCTTCGGCGTGGCGGATGAGGTAGAGCAGCATGGCGGACGGGAAAGCGGGAGGCTCGGCGGGAGTCCGTTCGGACTCAAGCCGCGGTACGGCCGGGCGGGGTTGGGATCGGCGCCGGCGCGGTCATGCGTCGAGCAGCTTGCGGGTGGCGCGCAGCAGTTGGCTCAGCGCGTAGGGTTTGTTGAGCATGGCCTGGCGGCCTGCCGGCAGCCAATCGACGGGCAGGCGGACATCGTGCTGGCTCGTGCAGAGGATGCGAAGGGCGGGGCAGGTGCCGAGGAGCTTGCGGGCGAAGCGTTCGCCTTCGCCGGCGAGGGTCGCGATGAGAATCTGGTAGGGCCGGGCGGGCGCGGGCTCGCGCGCGGCGTCGGCGAACGATTTCGCGGCGGTGACGCGGTAGCCGTCGGCGGTGAGCATGCCCTCGACCATCTTGCGGACGACGTCGTCGTCCTCGACGAGCAGCACGCTTTCGTTGCCGCGCAGCGAAGGCAGGGGCTCGACAGGCGGGGGCGGGGCCTCGACGGGTTCGCCCGTGACCGGGAGCAAAATCTCGAACGTGGAGCCGACGAGCACGGCGCTGCGCACCGAGATGTAGCCGCCGCTTTGCTGGACAACGCCGTAAACGAGGGCGAGACCGAGGCCGGTACCTTTGCCCTCGGGTTTGGTGGTGAAGAACGGCTCGAAGAGATGCTTCTGCGTTTCGGCGTCCATGCCGGTGCCGTTGTCGGTGACGGTGAGCGCGACGTAGCGGCCGGGCGGCGTGTCGGTGGTGCGGCGGTTCTGTCCCGGCTTGATCTCGCGGTTGGCGGTGGAGACGACGATGCGGCCCTTGCCGCGCAGGGCGTCGCGCGCGATGATGACGAGGTTGAGGGCGACCGGCTGGAATTGGGCGGGGTCGGTGCGGACGTTGCCGAGCTGCGGGGCGAGATCGAGGTGGAGTTCGCCGGCGTCGCCGATGAGGCGGCGGAGGATGGGGGCGTTTTCCTGCACGAGCGCGCCGAGGTTGATGACGCGGGCGTTGAGCGGCTGGCGGCGGCTGAAGGCGAGGAGCTGCTGCGTGAGCGTGGCGGCTTTGCGGCCGGCGTGGTGGATCTCCGCGACCTCGCGCAGGGCCTGCGGGTTGGCGGCGACGTGCGCGGCGAGCATCTCGCAGTAGCCGTTGATGACGGAGAGCAGGTTGTTGAATTCGTGGGCCACGCCGCCGGCGAGGCGGCCGACGGCGTCGAGCCGCTGCGCGTGCACGAGCGCCTCCTGGAGCCGGCGCTTCTCGGTCTGGTCGCGGTAGGTGGCGACGATGTGCGTCACTTTGCCCGCGGCGTCGGCGAGCGGGTCGAAGCTCCAGGCGGTGCCGACCGTGGTGCCGTCGCGGCGCAGGAGGAAGCCCTCGCCGACGAGCGGTTGGCCGGGCAGGGCCTTGGGCAGCCAGCGTTTCAGGCGGTCGAGTTCCGCGCGGTCGGCGTGCAGAATGCCGTGCGGCTGGCCGACGAGTTGCGACGCGGCGTGGCCGGTCATCGCGCAGAAGGCGTCGTTGGCGAAAAGGATGCGCAGGCCGCGCGGGCCGAGTTGCCGGCGGGCGATGAAGACGCCCTCGCTCTGCGCCCGCAGTGCGTCGGCCAGCAACGTGGCCGGCACGCGTTCGGCGCGGGGCGGGCAGACGGACCGGGAACGTTTTTTCGCGGCGGGCACGGGCGGGAGACGAGCAGACCGCGGCCGGGCCGCGGGTGACAGCAAAAAAGCGGCCCCGGGGGACGCCCAATAGTACCTACGGCGCGAGCCGCTCGACGGTCCAGCCGTCCTGATGCCGCCGATACCGGAGCCGGTCGTGCAATCGGCTGCGGCGGCCCTGCCAGAATTCGACCGTCTCGGGCGCCACGCGCCAGCCGCCCCAGTGGGGCGGGAGCGGCACCTCGGCTCCGGCGTACTTCTTCTCGAGGGCCTTCATGCTTTCCTCGAGCACGCTGCGGCCGGAGATGATCGCGCTCTGCTGCGAGACCCAGGCGCCGAGCTGGCTCGCGCGGGGCCGCGAGTGGAAATAGGCGTCGCTCTCTTCGCGCGAGATCTTCGTCACCGTGCCTTCGACGAGCACCTGGCGCTCGAGGGCGATCCAGGGAAACACGAGCGACACGTGCGGGTTGAGCTCCAGTTCGCGGCCCTTGCGGGATTCGTAGTTGGAGAAAAACGTGAAGCCGCGGCCGTCGAGGCCCTTCAGGAGCACGGTGCGCGCGGACGGGCGGCCGTCTTTGCCGACGGTCGCGAGGGTCATCGCGTTGGGCTCGGTCAACTTGGCGGCTTCCGCTTCCTGGAACCACTTCTCGAATTGGCGGAACGGATCGCGCGCGAGGTCCTTCTCCACGAGGCCCGCGAGCGAGTATTCCTTCCTGAGGGCGGCCAGAGTCACGCCCGGAACGTGGCCGCCGGCTCAGGCCCTGTCAAAAGTCATCGCGTCAACGCGCGGATCAGCGCCGCCGCCGCGGGATAGCGCGCGAGCAAAGCGGCGCGGTCCGCGATTTCCGAACCGGCCGCGGTCCACGCCGGAGTGCAGGTGCAGCCGACGAGGGCCCAGCCGTGCCGGCCGCCGGCGGCGAGGCGCGCGCCTTGCCAGACTCCGGCCGGCACGCGCACCTGCGGAACGTCGCCGCGGGCAAATGCCGTCCCGAGCCGCACGACCGTGGGCGCGCGCCCGGGTCGGCCGAGGCACACGTGCTCGACCGCGTCGCCCGCGTGGAAATGCCAGATCTCGTGCGTGTCGATGCGGTGCAGCGCGGAAAAATCGCGGCGCGTGAGCAAAAAGTAGATCGCCGAGGCCGCGGGGCGGCCGCCGCGCCGGGCCGGCGGTGCGACCCAGAGCCGCCGGAAAAATCCGCCTTCGCCCGGCAATGGCCGGAGCCCGAGGGCGGCGACGAGCCGGCGGGCCGCGGCGTTCAATCGCCGCCTCCGCTGCGGCGCCGTTCCTGCAGTTGCTGCGGGGAAACGCCGCTCGGGAAAAACGGCGCGATCTTCTCGACCACCGGCGTCAGGAACTTCGGCTCCGCGCGCTCGTAGATCCAGTAGAAACAAATCAGCACGAAGGCCACGAACGCCGCGATGTAGGGCAGGAAATCGTTCATGCTCTTCAGCAGTTTCCAGACTTTCACGATCACGATCACCGTGAGCACGCAGATCGCGAGATTGATCCAGGTCTGCTTCGGGACGCGCTGCAGCTGCTCCCAGGGCGTGGCCTGGGCGGCGGCGAGCGGCAGCGCGAGCAGCGATTGCATGACCAGTGATTTGTCCACGGCGCCGCGCGGTGCAAGCCGTTCGCGGTTTTCCGCGGCCCGATCCCCAAGGACCGTTTTCCGTTTTTCCGGGGTTGTGATCGGTCACGGAGGGCATGGAGGAGAAAGCGGAGGTCACCGCGCGAGTTCTGCCGTGCTCCGGAGCGACTCCCCGCGGGGCGAAAATGCTGCGGGCACAACGTGATCCCGGAATCCCTCCGTGTCCGATGGGTTTCCGGAATGACAGCTCCGCGGCTTGAAATAGCCCGGGGGGTGGCCGACTGTGTCGGTTCCTCTCCCGCCGATGATCGCTCCCGCCGCCACGCTCGAAGCCGAGGCCGACCGCCTCCTCAAGGCGCTGCTGCACGTCGACTGCGAGCCCTCCGGCCGGCGTTGGAACTACGAGTCCTGCCTCGCCCTCGCGCCGCTCACGCTCGAAATCAACCGTCTGAAACGGGAGAAGGACGCCGTCATCCTCACGCATTCGTACGTCGAACCCGAGATCGTCTACGGCGTCGGCGATTTCAAAGGCGATTCCTACTTCCTCAGCCTCGCCGCCAAGCAGGCCAAGGCGAAGGTCATCTTGTTCGCCGGCGTCGTCTTCATGGCCGAGACGGCGAAGATCCTTTCGCCCGACGCCACCGTCATCGTGCCCGACCGCGGCTCCGGTTGCTCGCTGGCGGATTCAATTACCGGAGAGGAATTGCGCCGGTTGAAGGCGCTGTACCCCGACGCCACCGTCGTCTGCTACATCAACAGCACCGCGGAAGTGAAGGCCGAGTCCGATGTCTGCGTCACCTCGGGCAACGTCTACCACATCGTGGCCAATTTGCCGGCGCGCCGCATCCTCTTCGTGCACGACCGCCTCATGGGCCAGAACGTGCGCGACGAACTCCGCCGCCGCGGCGTCGACAAGGAAATCATCACCTCCGACGGCACCTGCATGGTGCACGACCAATTCTCGCCGGCCGATATCGCGGCCGCGCGCGCGCAATTCCCCGGCCTCAAGGTCGTCGCCCATCCCGAATGCACGGCGGAGGTCGCCGCCGCCGCCGATTTCGTGGGCAGCACGGGCGCAATGATGAAGTTCGTGAAGACCAGCGGCGCGCCGTACTACCTGATGCTGACGGAATGCGGGCTCGTCGGACGCCTGCAGGTCGAGGCGCCGGAAAAAAACTTCATCGGCGGCTGCCGCCTCTGCCCGTACATGAAGCTGAATTCGCTGGAGAAGATCCGCGACGCGCTCGCGGCCCCGCGGCCCGACCAGATCGTGACGCTCGACGAAGGCATGCGGCTCCGCGCGGCGCGCTGCATCGAGCGGATGTTCGAACTTTCGCCGACCGACTGAGCCGGCGCCCGCCCATGATTTCCCCCCGGACCGACCACCTGATCGACCTCGCCCTCGAGGAGGACGCCGGCCTGGGCGACGTCACCAGCCGCGCGATCTTCGTACCGAGCCACCGTTCCCGCGCCTTCATCGACGCGAAGCAGGACCTCGTCCTCTGCGGCCTGGCCGTGGCGGCGCGGGTGTTCGCGCGGACCGATCCGGAGCTGAAGGTAAAACTGCTGGCCGCGGACGGCGACCGCGTCCGCGCCGGCGCGCGCGTGCTGGCGGTCGCGGGGCCGACGGCGTCGTTGCTCACCGCGGAACGCACGGCGCTCAATTTCCTGCAGCGGCTTTCGGGCATCGCGACGAAAGCGCGGCACTACGCCGCGGCCGTCGCGGGCACCGGCGTCCGGATCGTGGATACGCGCAAGACGACGCCGGGCTGGCGCGCGCTCGAGAAATACGCGGTGCGCTGCGGCGGCTGCGCCAACCACCGCTCGTCCCTGGGCGAACACGTTTTGATCAAGGACAACCACATCGCCGCCGCCGGCTCCATCGCGGCCGCGGTGGCCAAAGCCCGTGCGGCCGCCCCGCACCTCGCGAAGATCGAGGTCGAGGCGAAGACCCTCGCGGAAGTGAACGCGGCGCTGCGCGCGGCGGCCGACGTGATTCTGCTCGATAACATGACGCCGGACCAGGTCCGCGCCGCGGTGGCGACGATCGCGGGGGCGGCGACGGTCGAGGTGTCCGGCGGCGTGCGCTACGAGACCCTGCGCGCCTACGCTATGCCCGGTGTCGACGTGATCAGCATCGGCGCGCTCACGCATTCCGCGACCGCGGTCGACCTCAGCCTCGATCTCGTGGCCGCCGCGCCCGCGAGGAAGTCCGCGCCGAAGCGCCGCCGCTGATGCAGATTCTGCGCACCGACTGCCTCGTGATCGGGGCCGGCCTGGCCGGCTCGGCCTATGCGCTGCGCGCGGCCGGGCTCGGGTTGTCGGTGGAACTGCTGTCGCTGTCCGAACCGCTGGCGGCGAACAGCGACTGGGCCCAGGGCGGCATCATCTACGACACCGCGCCGGCGCCCGAGGCCCTCGCCCGCGACATCCACGAGGCGAGCGACCGCACGGCCAACCCGGCGGCGGTGGCCCACCTCGTCCGCGAAGGCCCGGCCGCGGTGAAGGAATTGCTGCTGGACGAACTGCAGGTCGGCTTCGACCGCGACGCCGCCGGCGAACTCGATCTCACGCGCGAGGGCGGGCACAGCGAACGCCGCATCATCCACGCGAAGGACACGACCGGCCACGCGATCCTCGCGGCGGTGGCGGCGAAGGTGGATGCGACGCCGCGGATCCGCCGCCGCGCGGGCTGCGTCGCGATCGACCTGCTGACGCTGTCGCACAATTCCGCCGACCTGGCCGACCGCTACGAACCGCTGACGTGTTTCGGCGCCTACGTGCTCGATACGCGCACGGGCGAGACGATCGCGATCGTGGCGAAGAAGACGGTGCTCGCGACCGGCGGCCTCGGGCAAATTTTCCTGCACACAACGAACCAGCCGGGCAGCGTCGGGCACGGCGTGGCGATGGCCTACCGCGTCGGCGCGCGCCTCATCGACCTCGAGTACGTGCAGTTCCACCCGACGGTCTTCGCGAAGAAGAACGCGCCGCGTTTCCTGATCACCGAGGCGCTGCGCGGCGAGGGCGCGGTGCTGCGCAACGCGCGGGGCGAGGCTTTCATGGACGCGGTGGACCCGCGGGGCTCGCTGGCTTCTCGCGACGTCGTGGCCCGGGCGATCAAGCACGAGTTGGCGGCGAGCGGGGAGCCCTGCGCGTTTCTCGATCTTTCCGCCCTGGCGCCGGACTTCGTGCGCACGCGTTTCCCCGCGATTTATGCGCGCTGCCTGGAACACGGCGTGGACATCACCCGCGAGCCGATCCCGGTCGTGCCGGCGGCGCATTTCGCGTGCGGCGGCGTGCACACCGACCTCGACGGCCGGACGAGCGTGCGCAACCTGTCCGCGATCGGCGAAACCGGCTGCACGGGCCTGCACGGCGCGAACCGGCTCGCGAGCACCTCGCTGCTCGAATGCCTGGTGAGCGCGAAGTTCGCGGCGTTGGCCGACGGCACCGACATCGCGCGGGGCGGATTCCGTCTGCCGGATCCGCGCGAGTGGGAGAGCCCGACGCGCGAGGCCGACCCGGTGCTGATCCGCCAGGACATGCTCCAGATCCAACATACGATGTGGAACTACGCGGGCGTGGTGCGTTCGCCGAAGCGGCTGACCCGCGCGCGCCGCATCTTGATCGAGCTGCGGGAGGAGATCCAAAGTTTCTACCGCGGCTGCCGGCTGACGCGGGAGCTGATCGAATTGCGCAACGCGGTGCAGACCGCGCTGCTCGTCGTGCATGCCGCCGCGCTCAACCCGCGCAGCAAGGGCTGCCACTTTGTGACCGAGGAAGAGTAAGGCGCGCTCCGGCGCGCTTTCGCGCGCAGGTGAAAGTTGAAAGTCCGAAGTTGAAAGATCGGAACCGAACCGGCTTCAGCGCCGGAGGGGGTCCGGGATCGTTCTTTCAACCTTCAACTTTCAACCTAGTCCGCCCGCGGCGCAGCGCCGGCCTTCACGCGCGCGAGCCCGACGATGCGGAGCAGTTCGGCGAAGTCCTCGTCGCGGGTGCGGCTCTCGATGCGGAAATCGAATTTCGGCGCCTCCTGCAGTTCGCGTTCCGCGGTGCGCATCCGGCCGGCGATCTCGGCCTCGTTGTCCTGGGCGCGGTCGCGCATGCGGGCGACGAGACGCTCGTGATCGACGACGATGAAGACGGTCGTGAGGTGGCGGGCGAGGAGCGGGTTGATCCGGGCGGCGCGGCGGAAGCTCTCCACGCCCTGCACATCGACGCTCATGACGAGGTTGCGGCCGGCGGCGAGCGGCTCGAGCACGGACGCGGCGAGCGTGCCGTAGCGGCGGTGCGCGTCTTTGCCGTGGACCTGGGCCCACTCGAGGAAGGCGCCGGCCTGCACGCGCTGTTCGAATTCCTCCGGGGTGAAGAAGTGGTAGTGGATGCCGTTGACCTCGCCCGGGCGGGGCGGGCGCGTGGTGCTGGTGACGACGCGGGAAAACTCGGGGCATTCGGCCACCAGTCGGTCGCAGAGCGTGCTCTTCCCGGAACCGGCAGGCCCGGCCAGGACGATCAGCACGGGAGGGACGGAAGCGGGGGCGGACATGCGCGGCTCAGTAGGTGAAGGAAACACCCGCGAGCAGCAGGCCGTAGCCGGCGCAGGCCCCGCCGAAACCGGCGGCGCGGCCGGGCCGCGCGAAGAGCCAGGCGATGAAGTCGCGCAGGCGCCACGGCTGCGCTCCGAGCCAGATCGCGGCGCTGAGGGCGACATAGACGATCGTCACCATGAAGAGCCGCTGCGGTTTCGCGTACTCCATGTAGGCGGCCTCGAGCAGCGGCATCGCGCCGAGCAGCACGAGCGTGGCCAGCCCGCGCACGGCGAGGAAGTCCGGCACGCATTTGAACGAGAGCACCGCGACCGCGAGGAAGCCGATGAAGAGGTAGGTGCGGTATTCGCCGAAGTCCGCGGGCGAGAGGTGCCAGATCTGGTAGAGGAACCAGGCGGCGCCGGCGCCGAAGAACACGTAGGCGGCGGGCGTCGAGCGCGGGAAGGCCTTGAGCATCGCGGCGAAACCCGAATGCCGCAGGAGCAACGGAACGCCGAGCGCCAGCAGCAGCAGGCCGGGAATGAGGGTGGCGAGGGAGAGGGACATCCGGAAAAGGGAATTCGTTGGGCGAGGGCCGGGCTTCAGGTTTCGACCCCGGCGAGCACGAGTTGGCCGTAGAGCGTGCTGACGGTGGCGCGCTCGATTTTCAAAGGCACGAGCTGGCCGACGAGGCGCGGGTCGGCGTCGAACACGCAGACGCGGTTGCCGCGCGTGCGGCCGGTGAAATGCAGCCCGCTCTTGTCGCGGCCTTCGACGAGCACTTCCTCGGTCGTGCCGATCAGGCGCGCGGTGCGGCGGAGGGAATTGGCCTGGAGGACTTCGAGGAGGATGCGGTTGCGTTCTTCCTTCACGTCGTCGGGGACTTGGTCGCCTAGCTCCGCGGCCGGCGTGCCGGTGAGGATGCTGTATGTGAAGATGTAGGCCATGTCGAAATCGCAGGTTTCGAACAGCTCGCGCGTCTGCGCGAAATCCTCCTCGGTCTCGCCCGGGAAGCCGACGATGACATCGGTCGAGAAATACATGTCCGGCTGCACCGCGCGGAGGGCGGCGACGATCTCGCGGTAGCGATCGCGCGTGTAGGGCCGGTTCATCGCGCGGAGAATCCGGTCGCTGCCGCTCTGCATCGGCAGGTGCACGTAGGGACAGAGTTTCGGCAGGCGGCCGTAGGCGGCGACGAGGTCGTCCTTGAAACCGCGGGGATGCGGCGAGGTGAACCGGATGCGCTCGATTCCGTCGAGGGCATGCACGCGTTCCAGCAATTGCACGAAGGGCGTGATCCCGCCGGTGTGTGCGTAGTCGCGGCGGCCGTAGCTGGTGACGATCTGGCCGAGGAGAGTGATCTCGCGCACGCCCTTGGCTGCGAGCTGGCGGCACTCGGC
>JACCDO010131976.1_pt1 | contig 11949 bp, 13 predicted proteins | sample 7446101 | NCBI WGS metagenome assembly JACCDO01 (sample SAMN15323440, study PRJNA562643) | freshwater metagenome | isolation source: river surface water | place: USA:Blue River Watershed | collected 2017-08-16 | reverse complement strand
TGACTGCTCACAGAAGTTTTAAGACACATCGCTGGATAGAGAATACTCTATTAACTTTAAGTATGTTTGGCGGCTATGGTGCCAGTCTAGGCTGGAGTGCCAATCATAGGGTACATCATAAAAATTCAGACAAAGCAGGTGATCCACATCCTAGCAAGGAGTGGTTCCGTACTTGGTTCTGGATTGAAACAAATAAAAAAGTAACGGTCAGTCCTACGGTGGTCAAAGACCTTGTACGTAATCCCTACCATAAATTACAGCGTGATTGGTATTTTTGGTTTGTCTACGGAGTCTATCTAATCACAGCTCTTATTAGCGTTAAATTTTTAATTTACTTTTTTATTGTGCCGGGAATGTTGGCGATGCACGCCGGAGGTTTGATTAATGTTGTTTGCCATAAATGGGGCTATAGAAATTTTGACACAGATGATTACAGTAGGAATAACATTTGGGTCAACGCTTACAGTTATTTTGGTGGTGTTGGGTTACACAATAACCATCACCAAAATCCTGGAAGGTGGGACAACAGGGTCAAGACGGGTGAAATAGATTTCAGTGCCTGGATAATTGAAAAGTTTTTAATGATCAAAGAAGATAAAAATGCAAGTTGATTCAATGTTCAAGTATCGTTTTATGTGGGTGCTAGGAGTCGTTGGGCTTTTTGGCACACTTGGTTATACTGTTTATAGCGGCGAGTGGGCCTATTGGTTAGTCAGCTACATTTATTTCAGATGTCTATGGTTCTTTACTAATAATGTAGGTCTTCACAGATACTTTAGTCACAGAGGGTATAAGACAGGACCTAAGAGACACAAGTTCCTAGCTTGGATCACAGTACTTGCAGGTGTTGGTAGTCCTTTTACTTGGACCATACATCACAGACATCATCACAAATACAGTGACAAAGAACGTGATCTACACAGTCCACACGAAAGCAAGTTCCGTAGCATTACAGGTTCGTGGGCAGTTATGCCTATGAGCTGGTGGATTGATACTAAGCAGGTACGTACGATTCCCAAGGATCTAGTACGTGATCCAACTGTGATGTTCATTCACAAACACTACTACAAATTTTGGACAGCGATCTTTTTATCAGCATTGATCATTGGAGGATGGCAGTTCTGCCTGTTCTTTGTTATGCAGCCCATAGGTTGGAATCTATTTCACGGCGCACTGGTAAACTATTTTAACCACACACCTTGGCCAGGTAGCTATCGTAACTATGACAGCGAAGATACCAGCTACAATAACAAGTTCATACATTGGTTCTTGCTAGGCGAAGGACTACACAATAATCATCACGCACAACCGTGGAACTACAGTCAGGCACATCGTTCTGGAGAATTTGATCCAGCAGCCTGGGTAATTCGCAGATACTTTGAGGTCAAAGATGAGCCCGTATAAGCAAACCTTGTATGTTGTTTGGGGTAATCATTTGTTGTTTATCCTAGCGCTGATATTCTTCTTCGAGTGGTGGATGATCCCCGCGGCATTCGTAATGCTACACGTATTTGGAATGTTCAGCGAAGTAGCAATACATCGCTATTGGACACACAAGAGCTTTACCACAGCACGTTGGAAAGAACACATACTTAAGGCCTGGGCATTTCTAGCAGGACAAGGTGCTATACTGAGTTGGGTAACAGTACATCGTTATCATCACGCCTATGAAGACACGCCTATGGATCCACACAGTCCTCTGCATATGCCTTGGTGGAAAATCTATGTCGGTCTATTTCCAGACAAATATAAGAAAGCATTGATCAAAGATCTAATTCGTCATCCAGACAAAGACTATTTCATTTTTGAAAACAAACACTACTGGCAGATGTGGACAGCACTATGGATTGTTAGTTTGTTAGTCAGTCCTGTGTTATTCTTTTTAATTGTCGCAGGTGCCGCTATGTGGTATTGGGCTACCAGTATCGTAAACATTTTGTCACACGGATTTGTTTTGGGCAAAGCACGTGATCCTAACTATGTTGCTACCAACAGCACAATACTAAATGCGCTAACAGGCATAGGTCATCACAACAATCATCACATATATCCTAACAGTTATACATACAAAGTAGACAATGAAGTTGACCTAAACGGATTTGTCATAGAGAAATTTTTTAAACAATGATTTTAGATCCAGATAAAGTTCTTGTTAGTAAAACAGGAAACAAAATTAAAATACTAATTGCTCTAGCACACCTAGTATTATTAGGTTGGGTTTTATCAGATCAATTTAGCCTAGTGTTTTTTCTTTTAGCTGCTTTTCCTCTTTGGTTTTTTGTAGCAAAGATGGGGATGGAAGTTGGCTTTCATAGATACCACTGTCATAAGTCATTTGAGACAGGGCCAATAAGAGCGAAGATATTATTAATATTAGGCACAATAAGCAGCACAGGTAGTTCGTTGACTTGGGTCGCTGCTCATAGGATACATCATAGGTTCGCTGATCGTGCAGGAGATCCTCAAAATTCTAATACAAATAGCTGGTGGAAGAATTGGCTGACTATATGGGACGAAAATTGGGTCGCCAAGCCTACTATTGTTAAAGACCTAATGAGAGATCCTTGGCATAGGTACTGTCATAGAAATTATTTTAAGCTAGTGATTTTTTATATTATGTTATTAGCTGGTATCAGTCTAGTATTAGATAGTTGGTATCCTATTGTAGTTTGTTGGGCAATCCCTGTAGTAATGAATTTTAATATGGCTGGATTTCTTAATGCTTTTTTCCATAGTAAATCATTTGGGTATCGAAATTACAACACAACTGACGATAGTGTTAATCACGCATTTTTTAATTTGTTTATGGCAGGCGGTGGATTGCACAATAATCACCACGGGTGCCCGGACAGCTATACAACCAATACTATGGGTAGATGGTGGGAACCAGATCCCACTGGTTGGTTTATAAAGACTTTTTTAATGACTAACAAAAATATCTAATGTCTTACGATATTCTTGTTTGAGGCTGCATTTAACTACCATAATATCGTTATCCCAAACTTCATTTCTTAACAATGCTCTGTGATTAGGATGTTCGGCTTCTGAGCCTTTCTTGACTATTTCTTCAACGACCCTATCATAACGATACTGCGACTTCTGATCATCCCAACCCATATTGCAGATGCGTAATAGGTCTTTGTTTTTTCTAGTTAGTCTATAATAGGCAGGACGTATTTGTCTATGATAGTACCAAGTATAATAACCGTTGGCTTCATATTTTTCTAATATGTAATCCTGAAGGTGCGGGAAAGGATGTCCTTCTATGTAATTATAGACTGAGAACATTCCTCTTTTGGTAAACAGACTAGACATATTGTAAATGGGCAAGGATTCCCATTTACGGCAACGCATTATTCCTATGAGTTCATCGTCTAAAAATGCACCGTATATTTCTACATATTTTCCACCACGGTCTAACCAAGTAACAAAAGTATCTTCAGTTGTATGTACAACTGTTCTCATAAATTTACTGTAACTAAAATACAGTTCTTTGGTCTGTTCGATGTCACTGTCACTGAGGATTTGTCTTACTATCATATAAAAAATTTATACTCCTCGTTGATAACATCACCTACTTTTCTATATTCAGGTTTTAAGCTGGCCTGAACGATGTTTATATCAGTCGGCCAAATCTTTGTAAACAACAGCATTTCAAATGAACTGCTCTTAGAACGACCGTTCTTGGGTATGAATTCTTCAACATATCGATTATATCTTAGTTGTTGTTTCTCTGCATCCCAACCATTAACACAGTGTTTGATTAGATCGTTAGGGTTTTCTACGTTACTTTCGTGATAGAAATAAGATTGGAACCAGGTGTATCTGCCTTCTGACTCCATAGCCTGCAGAATATAATCTAGAATCTTAACAAAAGGATGATCAGCATTGTACTCGTTATAGGTAAACTTGTCCTGATCTAAAATCAAAGAATTCAAATAGTAGTAGGGAACCATTCTAGATCGATAGTATCTCATCACAGCCACTAACTCGTTATCCTCAAATGCTCCTACAAAATTACTTTCGTATCTGTAAAAAATAATAAATCCTCTAAGACGTTCATCCGATAGAGTGGTAACACCGTAGTGCTTGAGCCAGGCGGCATATAATGTTCTAAATTGATAGATGTCTTCTTGCTTTGAAAAGTCTAAAGGGCGAACAGTGATCATTGAATATTTATAGTAGCAGATTATTGTGGTAAATATTTCACTTCCAAGGTGCAAAATGATTGACAGTTTGAGTTACTACAAAGTTCAAGACAAAATATTCAATGACAAAATAGAAGCAATACTCTATGCCAACGAAAAGAAACTGAATATAGATTGGTACTTTAATGACGACACGCTCAACAGTGTCAATTGGACACACGAACCAACTACATCGTTAGATGAATTCTATAGACTTAGAGCACAACAAATCCGAGACAAGTATGATTATGTTTTAATAATGTACAGCGGAGGTGCAGACAGTAACAACGTAGTCTGGAGCTTCTTAAACAACGGTATCAAAGTAGATGAAATTGTAGCTTCCGCACCGTTATCGGGCCTAAACAATTATCAGGCCAACGACTCAGATGTCAGCGCAACAAATACCATCAGTGAAACTGAGTATGCTCAGATCCCAGGACTCAAAGAAATAGCTGCTAAATTTCCTAACATCAAAATCACATTCAATGATTACTTTGAGGATATGGTTAATTACAAAACCGACGAATGGTTATACAAAAGCAGCGACTGGATTCACCCCACTACTGTTGCTAGGTATAGTTTAGAAAAATTTAAACACATAAAAGACCTTGCAGAGTCTGGAAAAAGTCTGGGTATTGTCTACGGTATAGATAAACCCATACTATGCTATACAGTATTAAACAGTATACACTTAATTATTTCAGATCTAGCTGTAAATGTACCAAGGCCAGCATTTGATAAAAATTATCCAAACGTCACAAACGTGTTATTCTATTACACACCAGATATGCCTTTGATGTTGGTAAAGCAGGCACATACTGTTGCCCGTTGGTTTTACGAAACTGAAAACATCAACAAACAAAATCTAATAGCTAATCAAAGATTTCCGCTAGAGTGGAATAAGAATCGTATGCGTCATAGTATCTATGAAAGAACTATTATGCCTGTGATCTATCCCAGTACTTACAAAAAAGTTTTTCAGGGTTTGAAATCTACAGTTATGTTTCTAGCAGATATGGATGATTGGTTTTACACTCTACATAAAAACACACGCACACACGAAATGATCGTGTCTGACTTTAATATGTTTATTAAGAACATAGACAAGAAATACCTACAAAAAAACAAAGAAGGATTTGCGGCCTTTACAAAAAGTTTCAAAATAGGCTATGCCAACGACTTTGTTAAACCAACCTACGGACAGCAATAATAAATATGATTATGAAACTACTAGCCAGCAGCACCAGAGGTGCCCAAGTGTTTGTTTTTATATCTCTAATAGCCAGCCTATTAGGACTGTATTACTACGATCTTAGCCTATCAACACTTGCGCTGGTGCTGATTGGCTACTTTGTGTATGGATGTCTAGGTATCGTAGTTACATTTCATAGGCTTTATACGCACGGAAGCTATACTCCAAGACCCTGGCTCGCTAAAATTTTTGCTGTTTTCGGATGCTTAGGCGGTACTGGTAGTCCTTTGGCCTGGGTAGCTATACACATCAATCATCATTTGAAGAGTGATAAACCCAGTGATCCCCACAGCCCTCGTTACAAAGGTTTTAAAATCTTTGCGTTAGACTATGAAAACGAAGTTGATGCAACAACTAAATGGCGTATGCGTAAATTAGTTACTGATCGTTTTCAACAGTTCTTGCATCGCTATTACTTTGCTATAATGATTGCCTGGGATTTGATACTCTATGTCATTGGTGGCTTTTACCTAGTTGTATTCTTGCACCTATTACCTGCGGCTATCACTTCTCTAATGAGTAATATTGTGAACTATGTAGGTCATATGCCCAGCTGGTGGGGTGCTTATCGTCTGTTTAATCTAAACGATCAGAGTGTTAATAACTGGGTATGGGCAATTCCTAGTTGGGGTGAAAGTTGGCATAACAATCATCATAGATTTCCTAGAAATTTTTCTTATAGCCAGCGTTGGTGGGAAATAGACATCAGTGCCTTTGTTATAAAGATAATTAGGAATGATTCAAAATAACGTTAATGTACTGATAATCACAGACTTAATTTCAATGACATACTGGACTCGAACAGCGGGTCCATATAGATTGGCTACAGAATTAAGACTAGCGGGATATACCTGTCAGGTTGTAGACTGTTGGGTTAATTTAACTGAAGAAGAAAAGTTAGAAATATTTAACAGGTGTATTGGCCCAGCTACACTTATGCTGGGATTTAGCAGTACTTTTATGGCATACATTGATGACGATAGAGAAAAAAATCTTCTTAATATGAATCGTCAAAATCAATTAAAGTATTTGGGCGACACTCAAAATTTTCCCTACAGGGAAGAAAAAATGTTAGAATATTTTGACTATGTCAAAAAAATTAACCCTAATACAAAAATAGTTTTAGGTGGTTATAAATCATCTTTTTATAATGCTCCCGGTGTTGATGCGTTTGTAACAGGGCAGGCTGAAGTTGCCACTCTCGAATATCTCAAATATCTACAAGGGAAAAATCCGTTCTTTCAATTTGATACTGTCAATGATACTCAAATGAAAATTGACGGAGACAAATACAATACAACTTTTGATTTTCCGAACAGTTATATCAAGTACGAGCCCTATGATAATATAATGCCCGGAGAAGTGGTTGCTATTGAGGTTGGTAGGGGCTGTATTTTTAAATGTAAATTCTGCAACTATGTCCTTAACGGCAAAGCTAAAAATGATTATATCAAAAATCCTCAGGTTCTAAGAGAAGAATTTATTAGAAACTACAATGAGTACGGTATAACAAAATATATCTATTCAGACGATACTCATAACGATAACACAGAAAAACTACAATTGATTGCAGATGTTGTGCAGTCTCTTCCTTTCAAAATAGAATATGTTTCCTATATTCGAATAGATTTGTTAAGAGCCCATCCAGAGCAATATCAACTATTAAAAGATGGGGGTATGCGATCTTGTTTCTTTGGTATCGAAAGCCTAAACTGGAAGAGTCTTCAAACCATAGGCAAAGGGCTTCATCCAGATAAAGTAATAGAAGAACTACATAACTTTGCTGATAAGATGCCTGAGGTTGGAACCGAGGGAAGTTTTATGGTTGGTCTTCCTTACGAAACCAAATACTCAGTTGCTAATTGGGTTAATCGAGTACTTGATCCTGGATTTCCTTTAGACAGTGTTTATATAGAAGCACTGATTGTAAATAGAAATCCCAATAGAATGTATAAAAGTGAATTTGATTTAAACTCAAAAGACTATTTTACCTTTTACAATGATTCATATATTCTTTGGCACAACGGAAGTTTTGATCGCAAATGGGCTGAAGAATATTGCAAGATGGTATATACACATAAAATGAAGTTCTACAACAGAAGAGTCGGTGGCTGGGCTACATTTTTCATTGATAACTTTCAGTTAGGCAAAGATTATAACCGTTGCAGTTACGCTGATATAGACTTTAACCACTACCAAGAACGAAATAAAATAAGAAATAGATACATAGATTTGTTATTTGACAGGAACAAATGAAAGACTTTTACCGTAGATTTACAATACCAGATTATGAAATCATAAGGCAAGAACTTCTAGCCTGCATCAAACACGACTTTATGGCCAGAGACGATACGCATAGTTGGATCTATCCTGTACTAGAAGTGATGGCCAAATGTCCTACGTTAGAAAAATTCTTAAACGCAAGACTAAAACAGCCCTACACCGAACCGATTAGACAAATCAAATTTTATTGCACACCTGCTGGAAAATCTCTAAGTCCGCATATCGACGGATCCCAGGTAAAAGTACCTTTTGGTATGAATTTTCCTTTGTTGAATACCAAGGACACATATCAATACTGGTATGATTGTCCAGAAGAAAATATTGTGCTTCGTCCTATTGCCGGAAAACACTTTAGAGACGGTGGCGGATTTCTCGGCAGTGTTTATGTACCCGAAGATGAATCATTGATGACTGTTATCGAACAGTTAGAACTTACAACTCCTTGTATTACAAAAACAGATATCATACATTCAGTGCATAATCCTACAGATAAAACTAGATTAATTGTTGTGCTACGTTGGGACCTATATGATATTTCGTACAGTGAACCCGAAGATGTAATTAATTTAGAAGGACTCGAGTGTGGAACGGTATAACAACTGGATGAGTTTTACCTTTGACGGTATAGAGTATGGTAAAAAGCTCAACGAAGAATCTGCGTTTGGTTTAAAAATTAACAAAAGAATAGATAGAAAGATTCCCTCATATCAAGAAGCACTGTTCAACAATGCAAGAATTATGAGAGATTCTTATTCTGAACCGTTTGACGTAATGCTCAGTGGCGGCACAGACAGTGAAATTGTTGTTAGAACATTTCACGATCTAGGAATTTCTCACAATACATTAATTTTCAAACTAGAAGATAATCTTAATATACGAGATGTCAATAACGCTGTAAAGCTCTGTGATGAATTAGGCATCACATACAATATTATTGATTTTAATCTGCAACAATTCTACGAAAATGATGCATTAGAGATATTTGAAAAATCTTTTATCTCAGGTGCAGGTCGACTGCCTAGATTAAAATGGTTAGAATATTGCGATAACATTCCTGTTTACTGCGACGGTGAGCCGTATTGGAAAAGAGAATTAGAACGAGACTATTCACAGAAGAGCGTTTGGAAATTTATTCTAAGTGAAGAAGCCTATAGCTGTTCAACGTATGCAAAAGGCATAGGAATGACTGCTATCTGTGACTGGTATGAGTACACTCCTGATATAATGATTTCTTATCTAGATATACCTCTAGTTAAAAAATTATTAAACGATGAACTGCAAGGCAAAATTAGTAACTGGAGTAGTCGAGCGTTAATACATCAGACTATATGGCCCTCATTAGAACACAAGGCAAAACTAATAGGCTACGAAGGAGCAGATTCTGCTCCAGGATACAGACCCGAATATATCAACGAATTCTATAATAAGTATATGAAAGATGTGAGCTGTAATGTCTATGCTTACACTCAAGAAGAACTAACAGGTCTGTTAGTATCTAAATTTTCTTGAACCCATTTGCCAAAATGAACACAGTGATCTTCTAGATAAGAAACTGTTTTAACCAAAGGAAAGTAATCGCTTTTAATTTTTTCAATAGCGTCTACATCTTCTTTGAATACATCTTCTAAAATTTCAAAATCTTTTCTTGCTTCTGCTGATACAGAAGGATCATAGTAAAATTGTGTTATCCATTCAAAGCCATATTCAGCATTGTCTTTGTTGGGCACAGCACAATTAATACCTAAACACCCGGGACTCCATTCAACAAAGGTATAAGGATAGATGCACAACCACCAACCAGTTGTGTGTCTTTGCAACATCCAACCATCACCTTGGTCTAGTGTCACTGATGATAAGTCGATCATCTTAGAAAACACCGGATGAATACCGTCAACACTTAGATGCAGTAGGTCTGTTTGCACTTCCATCATCCATAACCAACTACCTGAACTCTTTCCTTGATAGCTATGACTGTATTTTAAATTGGTTTCGTTAGCTAGATCAGTGACCCATTGATGCTCGGGCTCTACAAAATCTTTAAAGACTAGTCCGCTGGCTCCTATACTCGCAGAACCGCAGCCTAATTTTTTATCGTTGTTTAAAGGTTCACCGATTGAATTCCATTTAAAATTATGAAACTTGCAGGTAATATTATCTACATTTGTTCCCGGAGTTTCCATAGGGTACATCCTATGAGGGCAATACCTGCGAAAAAGATTAACAGTATCTCCGCCATTGTTTAAGATGTATTGCGGAGTAACAAAGTTTCCCTTTTCCATACTGGATTTGTGTGCTAATACCTTAGGACTTTTTTTAAACATATTATTGATTTATGGATAATTTAGGAACGATTTCGTGATAGTCAACGTAATAACCACCGGTCCATTTTTGTCGCAGTTCTCTAAACTTCATAATATTAGGATGACCGTATAACACAGTCCTGGACAATAATTCATAACCTGTATATTTTACTCTTGTTTTTGTAACAAAATCATAGTTGGGCATATCAAACCCGGAACCGTTATTGAATACGTGAACCTTGCTGGTATTAGTACCTCGCTTACCAGGATGTTTTCCATTGGCTAGATCTACCATCATAGGATCTAACAAGAAGCTCAACATCATTTCCGGAGTGTAGGACAAGAAAAAAGGACAGCCCGGAATGTTATGCACCTTAAAGAACTTCAATATCGAATGAATTGTTTCTAATTCTTCTAGTTGCCAAACGTTCCTAGTTATATCGTATTTCATATAAGGAGGATCGTTGCCTAGAATGATAAATTCTTCCAACTGTTTAGCAACTTTCATAGTTGCGGGAATCATATAAGAACCGCAACAGGCCGATTCTGCCAGTTCAATTATTTCTCCGCTGTTGATAAACTCGTCGAGATTAAAATTTACAACCAAGGGTTTTACATTTTTGCTTTCACAAAATTCAAAAGCATATTTGGTTTCGTGATGATTATAGTCTTGATTATAATATGCTCCCTGCAGACGAATTATAACGGGAGTAAAATCAATTCCTAGTTTATGTAAAATATTAAAAACATATTGACTGTCTAGGCCGCCGCTGTATAATAAGAAAATCTTTCCTGTTTTATTTGCATAGACATATTCTGCGGTTTCTAAAGTTTCTTCGAAATAACTTTTAACCTTTCTTGTAGCCGGATCAATATCAACGTGCCAGGTAGCACCGTGCCCTGATCCTCTTAGGTAGTTATTTTTAATAAGTTCCATTTTCTAAAATGCTGTTTAGATTCTTCTAAATGTTTGGTTGGGAGTTGAACTATTATCTCTGCTTGTGATCGATCCTGAGCCCAGGCTGTTTCCCAAACAGACTCATTGAGTTCCCAGTCTGTACTAGTGTAATTAGCATCGCGATATTTAAAAACGTGTACATCTGATCCTAAGTCAGTGGACTTTGCCACAGTAATAAACAACGCACCGGGTTGCCATTCTATCATAGTTCCGGGATATACGGCAATCCAGGCTGCACCGATGGCATTATCTTTGGGCACTAATTGTATGCTGCCCCAATCGTAGTATTTCCACTGGACTTCTGTGATGTTTTTTAAGCCTATTTGATCATAGACTCCTCGGTGTACTCCTACAATATGGTCAACATCGAGAAATAAATCCATAATAATCTTAGGATCTGCTCTAACTTGATCAATCCTCTGCTCTACCAACTCCATTGATTTAAAATCAAAAGTCAAATCACAATCAACGGGAACATCAAAAAGAAGATTGTTCCATTCATAAATTTCTTTATTGTCAAGAGGTGTAGTGTTCTTACAGTAATGTTCGGTTCGACCCGAAGTTAATGGTTGGCCTTCTAGATCAAAACTCCAACTATGGTAGGGGCAGACACGCACACCAGAACCAGGAGTCAGAGAGATTAAGCTGTTTTGATGAGGGCAGACATTAGCGACCAGCTTTAACAAGTCTGTGATAACAAATTTATTTTCTAACTGTGCTACAGGTCTGTAGCTGTTGTTTTTAAGATCGTTTTTATGATTAAGAAACATATTAGAAATTATTTAGTATAGTATCATGCCAGGCAATCTGTTGCCAATCGAATGACCAGTTGGGATCTAACTGCTCATATATTACCCATTGTATCGAATGTTGTATGATTACGGGAAACAATACTTCTTCAATTCCGTTGTAAAACAGATGTTCGGGTGTTCTTTCTGATAACTTTTCTAGGCCTAATCTATTTCTTTT
>JACCDO012355556.1_pt1 | contig 11950 bp, 11 predicted proteins | sample 7446101 | NCBI WGS metagenome assembly JACCDO01 (sample SAMN15323440, study PRJNA562643) | freshwater metagenome | isolation source: river surface water | place: USA:Blue River Watershed | collected 2017-08-16 | reverse complement strand
GACCATGTGCAGAAGGGCTCCATCCAGCCGGGCGACAAGCTCGTCGTGCTCGGCGGCCCCGCCATGCTCATCGGCCTCGGCGGCGGCGCGGCCAGTTCCATGGCCAGCGGCCACGGCCACGAAGACCTCGATTTCGCCAGCGTCCAACGTGACAACCCTGAGATGCAGCGCCGTTGCCAAGAGGTCATCGACCGCTGTTGGGCTCTCGGCGACGAAAACCCCATCGCGTTCATCCACGACGTAGGCGCGGGCGGCGTCTCCAATGCGTTACCCGAACTCGTCAATGACGGCGGACGCGGTGGGCACTTCCATCTCCGCACTCTGCCCAATGCCGAACCGGGCATGAGCCCGCTCGAAATCTGGTGCAACGAATCCCAAGAGCGTTACGTGCTGGCCGTGCCCGCAGCACGGCTCGACACCTTCCGCCAACTTTGCGAACGCGAGCGTTGTCCCTTCGCCGTCGTCGGCGAGGCTACGGAGCAGAAACAACTCGTGCTCGAGGACTCGCATTTCAAAAACCGTCCGATTGATATGCCTCTCGAAGTGCTACTCGGCAAACCGCCCCGCATGCACCGCCGCGAGACCACGCTGAATCGTCAGCTTGCGCCTCTCGCACTCGACTTGCCCCTAGCCGAAGCCGTCCGCCGCGTGCTCATGCACCCGACTGTCGCTGACAAAACTTTCCTCATTTCCATCGGCGACCGCACACTCGGCGGCCTTGTGGTGCGCGACCAAATGGTCGGCCCTTGGCAGGTGCCCGTAGCGGACTGCGCGGTCACCGCCACGGCGTTTGATACCAACACCGGCGAAGCCATGGCCATGGGCGAACGCACACCTGTCGCCGTTAATAACTCGGCAGCCTCTGCCCGTCTCGCCGTCGGGGAAGCCCTCACCAACCTCGCCGCCGCCCAAATCGGTGACCTCGGCAAAGTTAATCTCTCCGCCAACTGGATGGCCGCGCCCGCTGTGCCCGGCGACGCCGCCGACCTTTACGCCGCCGTTCAAGCCGTCGGCATGGAGCTCTGCCCCGCTCTCGGCATCACGATCCCTGTCGGCAAAGATTCCATGAGCATGAGCACTGTCTGGCAGGCCGACGGGAAACCCCGCCGCGTCACCGCGCCCGTGTCGCTCATCGTGTCAGCCTTTGCCGCCGTCGAAGACATCCGCCTGTCGCTCACTCCGCAGCTCCGCACCGACTTAAGTGACACCGCCCTGCTCCTTGTTGACCTTGGTCGCGGGCGCAACCGTCTCGGCGGCTCCATCCTCGCGCAAGTCACCTCCCAAACCGGCGACGTCCCACCAGACGTGGACAACGCCACCGACCTGAAAAACTTCTGGGCCGCGATTCAACAGCTCGGGCGCGAAAGAAAAATCCTTGCCTACCACGACCGCTCCGACGGCGGCCTGCTCGCCTGCGCCACAGAAATGGCTTTCGCCGGACACACCGGTATCACCCTCGATTTACCCAGCAACGCGACCGCGTTCAGCACGCTCTTTGCCGAAGAGCTTGGCGCTGTGCTGCAAATCCGCCGCAGCGAAATCGACGCCGTCATGACTGTGCTGCGCGAGCGCGGCCTCGACACCTGCACCTCGCCGATCGGAACACTCAACTGCAGCCACCGCCTCATTATCTAACAAGCAGGGCAGCCGATTTTCGACGAAGACCTTTTTGTTCTCCGCAACCTTTGGTCGGATGTCACCCGCCGCCTCGCCGGCTTGCGCGACAATCCCGCCTGCACCGAACAAGAGCACAGTCTTCGCCTCGACCGTGCCAACCCTGGCATCTCACCCAAAGTCACGTTCGATTTACACGCGCCCGCCGTCATCGGCAGCGCTCGTCCGCCGATGGCCATCCTGCGCGAGCAAGGCGTGAACGGCGAAGTCGAGATGGCGGCGGCATTCGACCGCGCAGGCTTCCGCGCCGTAGACGTGCACATGACGGACATTCTCGCAGGTCGGGTGTCGCTGCGCGATTTCCGCGGCCTCGTCGCCTGCGGCGGTTTTAGCTACGGTGATGTGCTCGGCGCGGGCGAAGGTTGGGCTAAGAGCGTGCTCTTCCATCAGCGGGCTCGCGACGAATTTGCCGCCTTCTTTGCTCGGCCCGACACATTTGCCCTCGGCGTCTGCAACGGCTGCCAAATGATGAGCAACCTCCACAGCCTCATCCCCGGCTCCGGTCATTGGCCGCGTTTCGTGCAAAACAAGTCCGAGCGTTTCGAGGCGCGCTACGCCTCACTCCTCATCGAAAAATCACCGAGTATTCTTTTCGCCGGAATGACCGGTAGCGTGTTACCCATCGCCGTCGCACATGGTGAAGGTTACACCGAGTTTGCCGACGCCAACGCCGCCCGTGCGTGTCACGGCTCCGGTCTCGTCGCCGCTCGCTACGTGGACAATCACCACCGCCCAACGGAGCACTACCCGCTCAACCCGAACGGCTCACCCTTCGGCATCACCGCTCTCACGACCACCGACGGGCGCGTGACAATCATGATGCCGCACCCCGAGCGGGTGTTTCGCTCACGTTGCATGAGCTGGGCGCCAGCCGACTGGCCCGAAGATTCGCCTTGGATGCGACTCTTCCGCAACGCCCGGACGTGGCTCGGCTGAAGTGCTGAGTGAGCAAACCGGCTCTATCCGGCGCCATTGGCCAAGTTGGTGCCAGGGGCCGGGATTGAACCGGCGACCAACCCCGACATGTCGGGGCTGCTCTACCCGTTACCCGTTTTCTTGGCGTAAAAACTCGATGGCCTTCGCCGGATTCTTCCAACGCTTTAACTGCCTCTCGATGCAGCCAGCGATTTCCCTGCTGGGATAAGCGTGGCTGGCGACAACTTCTAAACTGCCACCCAGCCGAGCGGTCGTGTGCGTATGCCCGCGGCGATGCTGCTCCAAACGTCTTTCCAAATCGTCGGTCAGGCCGATGTAATGTCGGCCACTGGCGCCACGCAAAATGTAAACCGTCACTGCCATTGGCCAAGTTGGTGCCAGGGGCCGGGATTGAACCGGCGACCAAAGGCTTATGAGTCCTCTGCTCTACCACTGAGCTACCCTGGCGGCCTTGGAGCGCAGAGAGCACAGGTTTTCACGGACTTCGACAAGCACTTTCTCAACCCGCAGTTGTCACCCGATACTCTGTGTTTTTCCGACAAATTGGGGCTGAAACAGACTAAATATCGTCGGACCCGAGCCAGCGGAACCCGATCACGCGAAACCTCCGCCCAAAACCCGGCAATTCTTCACTCGTTCGTTGCACCATCGCCTCGCACCACGCTCGCGCCTCAGCGCGTTCCACGCCCCCCGAGTCCAAAACGCGCCCTGCCTGCCCATAAGCGCGCACGCGAAACGTGTCCGAGCGCACTGCTAGTTTTAGGCCGACCACTGCCATCAATTGCTCTGCCGACACTCCGCTGCCCGCTAAAACTTCGGCTAAAAACTCACTACCCCAAAAAGCTTCGACCGACACAAACGGCCCGTTCGCTATCTTGCCTGTCTCACCCGCCGACGCGAAACGGTCGCGCAATCGCGTCGAAGTCGTGCCCAGCCGCGCCGTGGTGAAGAGCGGCGTTTCTGGATCTTGTGCAGCTATGCGGTTGTAAGCCTCCAAGACTGCGCGCCACACCCGCACCGACGTCGTATTCAGATTTAGACGCCCAACCCTGCCATCCTCTTGGACTGCCGCACGCGTCACATGGTGAAAATTATCCTGCGACACGGAGTTAGACAGAAGCGAGCTAGGTGAAGGCAGAAAGCGCAGTTGCTCATACACCAAAACCCTCGGCAATCGGGCGGCGCCAGCCTCTAGCGCCTCGCGCAATTGTCGCGCAGAAGTTGGGCTGGTCGCTGGCCACAGTTGTAAGCTGTCTGCCTCCGTCTCCACACTGAGCTTCACCCCTTCGTCCCCAACCCACCAAGCCAGCGCCCCCGTTTCACCCACAGGCAAAAGTCCAACCTCGACGTGCTCCGAATCACTCGTTTCTGTCCCGACTGTGCCCGGCCCGATAAGCAAGACCGGTGCAGTGCCGTAGGCAAGTGACGGCACCACTGACACCGAAGCACCAGAGGCTAGCCAAGTCTGCCAAGTGCCGTCTCTGTCCCAAACACCGCACCAATGCCTACGCTTGGCGCCATCCACGCCGGGGACAACTCCGGCGACGCCAGCCATTGCCGTCAGGCGCGCATCTGGGCCTGCATGATGCTGCAACGCCCCCAACGCGAGCTGTAGCCCAGCCAATGCATTTTGCCGCGCTTGCACGTGCCGTTCCATCATTGCCGTCTGTCGCTGACCCAGTCGCGCCAACCCCGCCAATCCAAGCACGACAACAACCAGCAAAGCCAGCAGCACCAACGTAAGAACGAGCGCAAAACCGCCCTCGCGCTTCCTTAACTTCACTGCGTTCATCGCCAACCTCCCGGTAATTCGACCAATCTGGTAAAAACCTGTGAGTGTTCCTCGGTGACCGCCCACCACCAAGCCTCATCCGTAGTGAAGGCCGTCGGTCTGGTTGCCTCGCCGCTTTCGATTTCGGCGAGTCGCGCCGTCCCCTCTTCACTGATTACACGCACCATAATTTCGGCCGCAACCAGTCGTTCCGCCGGGGCCGTCCAGCGATACTCCGCAGCCAGACCGGTTCGTGGATAAACTCGCTCCAGACTGCCGTCTGCCAAACGACGATAGAACCACACACCAAAGTCCACCACACGGTCCGCTACCGCGAGCGCCTCCGGTGGGCTCACTAGCGTGCCGGGATCGCCCAGTTGTGATGCAGGCGATGTGTATGCACCGACCGTTGGATTGTATCCTGTTTCAAAAGTGCCAGACGCTCCGCTACTCGACACCACTGCCCGCACGATTGCTCGACGCAATTGGCAACGCCAACGTCCGTCCATGGACTCATCACGCGTCCGCACGATTTGCCAACCGACCGCCGCAGGCGCAGAGGCGTTGCGCGCATCTGCATTGGAGTCGGGCCGAAAAGTGACGAACCGCAACCAGACCCCCGCTCGTCCAAAGCGCGCCGTGGCGATATTTTCCGCATCCGCCGCACCATCCGGTTGCCAACTTTCCGCTCCGGCAGTGCGCGGCCAACCCGTCACATCCCAGCCACGTTGCACCATCAGCGCGTCACTGCTATTGGCTTCGGCAGCTAGCCAAGGTTGACCGTCGTCCCGCCACCACGCCGCCTGAAAGTCTGCCGCGAGCAAATCCAACGCCACATACGCCTGTGCAGCGGCGGCCGACCGCGCGTGACCACGTCTCCACGCATCGAGAGCACTCTGTGTGACTGTGATCATCACCGCCGCGAGCAATAGCGTGATGCCCATCGCCGCCAGCAATTCGAGCAACGTGAATCCCGCCCGCGCGATTGGCCGATGCATCGTCATCGATTTAGCACGAGTGTGAATTCGGTAGCGCGACGGTCTTCAGGCCGCGTGACGCCCACCTCTGTCGCATACGGCCAACTCACCCGCACTCGCACAGCCAAATGTGCGTCCCCTGCCGAATAACCCAGCGGGCCAGCCGGAAAGTGCCTCGGTTCCAAAACGAAAAATCGCGCCACAGACTCCGGCTCTGCTTCGCCCAGCACTCGCACTCTCCCGCCCGTCCGCGCCGCCACGAGCAGCAGACGGATTTCCGCTTCATCAGCTGGGGCAGCAATCTGCGCAGCGAGCACATCAAAACCACGGCGCACAGCCAGCCGATCCAGCTCCAACCGCGCCGCGTCCGCGAGCCCCAACGCCACGACTGTCTCCGTCGATTCCACCTCCTGTCTCGTCGCCAACGGCCAAAGGGCCAACAAGGTCAGTAATGACCCGGCAAAAATCGCGACCGCCAACACGACTTCGACCAGAGTGAAGCCACCGCGCGCAAGAGCTTTCCGTTCACGGCACGTCATAGTCGAGAAAGGTTACAAGTCCGTAGGCGTTAACACGCAGACCGCGCACTGCAGAGTGGTTTAAAATCTCTACCGGCGACTCCCCTTCTTTCACTTCCTCGGCCACTCGCGGCCGCCCCAACGCAATCCAAACTTCGCCATTGTCGCCGGTCGAACCAGTCGTCGCAAAAGCACAGTTCTCCCCGCGCACTTGGCCCGCTCCGACCACGGTTGTCATCACCGCAGCATTAGCCAAAAGCGACGAAGTGGGCCAAACGTCGGCCTCTGCTAGCAAACCCAACTCCGCCCGACCACGCGGCGGCAAGACATACACTCCATCTGGCAAAACGATCGCCGATGTCGTGCGCCACACATTAGGCGCATCCTCCACCTGCACGGAAAGTTGACGACGGAAGCGCGACGCTTCTGCGGGAGCTGTATCCACCTGCACAACCAGTCGAGCCCGTTGACCTGACAACAACGCCTGCCGACGCGCTTGCCCAATCGTGCCTGCCAACATCACTTGCGCTGACTCGATAGCCAAGTTCTCCGTCGGCGGGTTGCCACCGCGCCAAAGCAATGCCGCGAACGCAGCAACAAGTCCCATCACCAATACTACTTCGAGTAAGGTAAAACCACGTGTCGCGCTGCGTGGTTGGTTCACGCCACTCATCGCCAGCTCCAAAGAAAAATCGGCTGTGAAGCCGAAGCCGTCGGCGCTGCGACATAGAACACGACCCCAGCCCGCACGCCCTCGACAGGAAAAGCGTCTTCGCCGGCACCGAGCGACGGCACAATGCTCGCGCCAGCCACCGTAGCCACAGCTGGCGCAGTTTCGTAATCGGCATCAGTGCCGCTGATGCGCACAAATCCGTCGAGATTTCTGTCCACTAAAACAGCGATAGAGGTGTTGCCCGCTGCGTCGGCCAACAATCGCTCCTCCGTAAACTCCCCCGCCCCAAAGCGGTGATAGGCCACACGACGGCGATTTTGTTGAGCCGCCACATCCGTGGCAGACAAAAGCGTGCCATCGCGCCGCCGCCCCGCGAGCACATCATGGAAAAGGTGGGAGCCATCAAACGAGGCAACGGCGCCACCATTCACGAGCGCGGAGGCGTCCAGCTTTGGATAATGGCCGTAGTCAGAGCGAAATGCTTCAAGGGCTGCGGCCCACTGCGCAAAACGGATTTTGGTCTGCGCACTTTCCGCCGAACGACGAGCGGAGGAAAGCCCCGGCAACAAGAACCCAACCAACACCGCCACGATCGCAATGACGACCAACAGCTCCAGCAAAGTAAAAGCACGGTTACTCATGGCAGGTCAGCAAAGAGATTGTCCGAGACCGCCGGAGACGATTGGTCCACGAATCCACCCGGCAACAAGTCAGACACGTCAGCTCCATCCGGCCCGATTGAGTAGAGCACGAATTGCAGATTACGCCACGTCGCCATCGGCTCCCGATAAGTGTAGCGATAAGCCTGCCCCCACGGATCAACCAGTGCGCCTGATGCATCCACGGAGAATTTATCTACTTCGATAAACGCCTTCCCGACAATAGTTGCGCCCTCTGGATTGCGGGTGCCAAGTAACGCAGCACGCAGTTCGACTGGCTCTCCCGTGCGCGGGTAGTCGCCATAAACGCGGCGATAATTTTCGAGTGCAGCCGCGAGTGTAGCGAGCTCGGCCTGCGCACGCGCATTTTTCGCAGTAGTGAACGCACGAGTGCTCGAGGTTAGCACAGCACTGACAAGCGCGAGCAACAGACCCAAAACCACGAGCATCTCCAACAAGGAGAAGGCGGCGCAGCGAAAGAATGGTCGGCGGAGGAAAAACATGGGCCTGCTGCGAGGGCAGCAGGCCCGACTGCTCGCGAAATGGAAGTGAGACTTATTCGTCGTCCTGCTTCAAGGCAGCAATCACGGAGAAATCTTCCAGCGTCGTCGTGTCACCCTTGACCTCGCCGGAAGTAGCGAGTTCTTTGAGCAGACGGCGCATGATTTTTCCGGAACGCGTCTTGGGCAGACCAGCAGCAATGCGGATTTGGTCCGGCTTAGCGAGCGAGCCGATCTCTTTGCCGACGTGGGTTCGCAGCGCCTCCTTCAATTGCTCAGAAGCGGTCTGACCGCTCTTGAGCGTGACGAAGACAACCAGCGATTGTCCCTTGAGTTCGTCGGGACGACCGACCGCAGCGGCCTCGGCCACTGCAGGGTGTGAGACGAGCGCGCTTTCAATCTCGGCGGTGCCGATGCGGTGGCCAGAGATATTGAGCACGTCGTCGATTCGGCCAACGACCCAGAAGTAGCCGTCCTTGTCTTGCCGCGCTCCATCGCCGGTGAAATAGTAACCGGGATGCTTCGGGAATTCAGAGAAGTAGGCTTTTTGGTAGCGGTCGTCATCGCCCCACAGTGTGCGGAGCATTGAGGGCCAAGGTTTGATGATGGCCAATTTACCGCCGCTGTTACGAGGAACTTCGTTGCCGTCTGAATCCACGACTTTGGGCACGACGCCGAAGAACGGCAGCGTAGCAGAGCCAGGCTTGGTGGGTGTGACACCAGGCAGCGGCGCGATCATAATGGAGCCGGTCTCGGTCTGCCACCACGTGTCCACGATTGGGCAGCGTTTTTTACCGATCATGCGGTGATACCACATCCAAGCTTCAGGGTTGATGGGTTCGCCCACGGAGCCGAGCAAGCGGAGTGAGTCGAGGCGGTGACGGAGCACGTAATTGTCGCCCCAGCGCATGAAGGCGCGAATGGCCGTCGGCGCCGTGTAGAGGATGGTGAGCCCGTGGCGGTCAATCATCTGCCAGAAGCGGTCAGGCTCAGGCTGATTCGGTGCGCCTTCGTAGAGGAAAACGGTCGAACCGTTGGAGAGCAGACCGTAAACTACGTAGCTGTGGCCGGTGATCCAGCCGATGTCAGCGGTGCAGAAGTAGCGATCGTTTTCCTTGAGATCGAAAATGTAGTGCGAGCTCAGTTTGGCCCCGAGAAGGTAGCCCGCCGAGGTGTGCAACACGCCCTTCGGTTTGCCGGTGGAACCGGAGGTGTAGAGAATAAAGAGCGGGTGTTCGGAGTCGAAGGCCTTCGCCTTGTGTTGGTTCGGAGCGCCTTCCCAAGCCTCGCGCCACCAAGTATCGCGGCCCTCTTGCATCGTGATGTCGTTGCCACAGCGTTTAACGACGAGGACAGATTGCACGCTGGGCGTGCCAGCAAGGGCTTTGTCCACGTTGGCCTTAAGGTCGATAACTTTGCCACGACGCCAGCCGCCGTCGGCGGTGATAACGATCTTGGCTTGGCAGTCATTGATGCGGTCTTTCAACGCCTCGGGACTAAAGCCTCCAAAAATTACTGTGTGCACCGCGCCAATGCGTGCACAGCCGAGCATCGCAATGACTGCCTCGGGGATCATCGGCATATAAATAGCCACACGGTCGCCGGGCTTGATGCCGGAGTTTTCAAGAATGTGCGCGAGACGGCACACATGGAAATGCAACTGCTTGTAAGTGATGGTGCGAACATCGCCTGGCTCGCCCTCGAAAATGATGGCTGCCTTGTTTTCCCGGGCGGTGCCGAGGTGGCGGTCGATACAGTTTTCCGAAACGTTCAGCTTACCGCCCACAAACCACTGAGCATGCGGCGGCTTCCATTTTAATGTGCTACGGAAGGTTTTGCGCCAAACTAGGTGCTCGCGAGCCTGCTTGGCCCAAAATGTTTCTGGAGCGTTGACAGACTCGGCATAGAGCTTACGGTAGGCCTCGAAGCTGCTCAGGTTTGCCTGAGCCTTGAACCCGTCCGAGGGCTTAAATTTACGGCCTTCACGGGACACTGAGGTAATCGTTTGGTCTGTCACAGATTTATCCTTCTATTTGGGGGTTGAATCTTAAAACACATGGAAATGTCTCCAACAGATTGCGCGGTCAAGTCTTGTGCAGCTCACAACCCAATTTAGTATGGAAAAAGAAACTACGCCCGCTGCGGAAGCAGCACCGGCCACCACCAACGAAAACGCAGCGCCCGATAATAGCGTGCGCGTCGAGGGCATCCTCGACATCGATAACAGCCGCAATGGCGTGCTACTCGACCCTGCCCGCTACGGTCGCCGTAGGCCCACGGATCCCTTTGTGCCTCGCGAACTCATCCGCCGGTTCAAGCTACAACAAGGTAGCACGGTCACCGCTCAGGCCACGCCCGACACGCGCTTCCCTAATCCCAAAGTGCGCTTCATTGAGCAAGTGGATGGCCTCGACGTAAATGTCCGCCGCACCAAAATCGACTTCCCTAACCTCCTCACCATCACGCCGAACAAACATCTGCGGATGGAGTTGAAAGACGGGCGTATGACCACCCGCGTCGTAGATCTCTTCTGCCCCATCGGCAAAGGCACCCGCGGCCTGATCGTCGCCCCGCCTCGCACCGGCAAAACCACCTTCCTGCGCGACATGGCCCTCGGCGTCATCGAAAACAACCCTGAGTGCCACGTCATGATCCTCCTCGTGGACGAGCGCCCCGAGGAAGTCACCGACTTCAAACGCAACGTCCCCGCCGAGGTTTGGGCTTCATCCAACGATGAGGCCGTCGAAAACCATATCCGCGTCGCCGACCTCTGCATCGAACGCGCCAAGCGTCTCGTCGAAAGCGGCAAAGACGTCGTGCTCTTCCTCGACTCCCTCACTCGCCTCGCCCGCGCTCATAATACCGCCCGCAACTCCGGCCGCACCGGCTCTGGCGGTCTCGATGTCCGCGCGCTCGAAAAACCGCGCCAACTCTTCGCCTCAGCGCGTAATACCGAAGACGGCGGCTCCCTCACCATCCTCGCCTCCATCCTTGTCGAAACCGGCTCCCGCATGGACGACGTCATTTTCCAAGAGTTCAAAGGCACTGGCAACATGGAGCTCGTTCTCGACCGCAAAGCCGCCGAGATGCGCATCTGGCCCGCCGTGAACATCCAATCCTCCGGCACTCGTCGCGAAGAACTCCTCCTCGACGCCAAGAGTCTCGAAGGCATCCACTTTTTCCGCCGCGCCCTCGTGCAGCAAAAAATCGAAGAAGCCACGGACACGATGGTCGCACGCCTGAGCAAGACGAAGACCAACGAAGAGTTCCTCAAGCTGATCGCCCGCTGAGCTAGCGCGACTGGCAGTAACCGGACGAACGCCTCACCGTTCCAGCCCGAAGCGCGCCGGCGAAAAACCACGCGCCTGCACCGCAGCCTTGACTGCGTTCAGATCCAGCTTGGCTCCTGGATGCACTCCTGCCTGTGCGAACCAACCTTGATTCATTTCCAAACAAAATTGGATTTCCCGCGACTGCGAAGCTACCGGACGCTCGTCGAGCGGATACATCGCCCGCACCTCGCGCAATACCCCGGATGCATCAAAATAGCCAATGTCCAGCGGCAACACGGTATTACGCATCCAGAAACTCATCTGCTGTGGCGCGCGAAACACGAACAGCATGCCTTCGTTCACGCTCAGACTGCGACGATGCATGAGACCCCGCTCCTGTTCGCCGGGGCTTAGCGCGAGTTGCATCCGTGGACGCTGTCCACCCACCTCAATCTCAAACCATGTCTCCGCCGACTGCTCGATCGCTGCTTTAGCGGCGCCCGACTGGCTGCCGCGATCACATGCCGCCAGTGCCAACAGCGTCGCTATCCAAACCGTCCGCAAAGCAAACTGCCAAAGCACAGATGGAGAACAACGCGTTGAAGACATGCGCCCGTGGTGGCGACTCCCACACGGGTTTTCGAGTCTTTTTGCCAACATACAAAAAAGGCGCACCGGAAGCGGTGCGCCTGCAAATGGGTCACTCGCGACTCAGGTCGTGACTTCTTGGCGGGCCTTTTCGGCCAGCGCGGTCGAGATGTAACGTTCGCCGAAGCTCGGAGCGATGGTGACGATCATCTTGCCGGCCATCTCTGGACGCTTCGCCAATTGGAGTGCGGCGAAGAGGTTGGCTCCGGTGGAAATACCACCGAGAATACCTTCTTTCAGCGCAGCCTCACGGGAAGTTGCCAGTGCCTCTTCGTCGGTCACCGTGATGACTTCGTCGAGGATGGCACGATTAAGCACCTTT
>JACCDO012232549.1_pt1 | contig 11951 bp, 15 predicted proteins | sample 7446101 | NCBI WGS metagenome assembly JACCDO01 (sample SAMN15323440, study PRJNA562643) | freshwater metagenome | isolation source: river surface water | place: USA:Blue River Watershed | collected 2017-08-16 | reverse complement strand
TTAAAGCGGCTCTAATGGATCCAGAAATGGAAGATCTACCAACTGATTATTTGCGTGGTGTTGATTTCCGTGTTGCTAAAACAAGCAAGGGCGGATACGCAGACTACTCAACATCAAAGTATGCTCGTCGTGAGCGTAGTCTTTCAGATGTTGAAAAAGCCGCAGTTGATCAGTATGGTTTATTCAACTTAAAAGACTTCTTGCCTAAGAAGCCAGGCGAAGTTGAACTCAAAGTTATCAAAGAAATGTTCGAAGCATCAGTAGATGGTGAAGCATTTGATATGGAACGTTGGGGTCAATATTACAAGCCAGCAGGAATGGGCGGTAGCGGAAGTGCAACTGGTGCACCGAAGGCATCATCAGCTGGGGACGAAGACGAAGCCCCTTTTGAAAGTGCGGCTCCAGCACCCGCATCTCAAGTTGCTGAACCAGCACCTGTAGCAGAAAAACCTGCTCAGTCAACTGGCAGTGAAGCAGGTCAAAGAGCACAAGACATTCTTGCAATGATTCGTAATCGTCAGAAACAATAAGGGGTAAAAAATGGGAAAAGCATTTGATATCTCTAAGTTTCGTAAATCTCTGACCAAATCTATTGATGGACTTGGTGTAGGATTTAACGATCCAACAGACTGGATTTCAACTGGCAATTACGCATTAAACTACCTTATCAGTGGGGACTTCTTTAAAGGGGTACCCCTTGGTAAAGTAACTGTATTTGCTGGCGAATCCGGTGCAGGTAAGTCTTATATTTGTTCTGGAAACATCATCAAACATGCACAGGAGCAAGGCATTTATGTTGTGCTAATTGATACAGAAAACGCTTTGGACCAAGCATGGTTAGAAGCGTTGGGCGTTGATATTAGTGAAGATAAATTGTTGAAACTCAGCGTAGCAATGATTGATGACGTTGCTAAGACTATCAACGAGTTTATGAAAGAATACAAGGCAATGCCGGAAGAAGAACGTCCAAAGGTATTGTTTGTTATTGACTCTCTTGGTATGTTGTTAACACCAACTGACGTAAATCAGTTTGAGGCTGGTGATTTGAAAGGTGACATGGGTCGTAAGCCTAAAGCACTGACAGCACTAGTTCGTAACTGTGTTAATATGTTTGGTAATTACAACGTTGGTCTTGTAGCAACAAATCACACATACGCTAGCCAAGATATGTTTGATCCGGACGATAAAATCTCCGGCGGACAAGGCTTCATTTACGCATCTTCTATCGTAGTTGCCATGAAGAAACTCAAACTCAAAGAGGATGAGGATGGCAATAAGGTTTCAGATGTATTGGGTATTCGATCTGCTTGTAAGATCATGAAAACTCGATATGCTAAACCTTTTGAAAGTGTACAAGTTAAGATTCCATATTCAACAGGTATGGCTCCAACTTCCGGACTAGTTGACATGTTCGAGAAAATGGGTGTATTATCTAAGGTAGGGAATAAATTAGCATACACCAGTAAGGAAACTGGTGAGATTGTTGCAGAATTCCGTAAGAATTGGACTGAGGAAAAACTCATGATGATTATGAAAGAATGGGATGAACAATCCATGTCAACAACTACAACACTTGAGACTGAGGAAGAGGAAGCATAATGGATGAAAATCTGATCATGTCAATCTGGGACGTATTCCGTGAATATGTTCCTGAAAAAAATCGTGAAATGGCAGCAAATCAATATGTTGATTTTTTGCTAGGCAACGATATTGACGCAGAGACACTAGCAGGATACATGGGATATGATCCCCACCTTGATGAAGCAATTAGCCTAGTTGTGGATGAGGCCAAAGAAGCCGAAGAAGCAGACGAAGACTATGATGGATACGAGGATGAGGATTATTAATGACTTGGTACAGTAAAGTAAGTCAGGATATAAGCCACTTACCAGATTGTATTGAGTATTTTTATACCCAACTGGAGGAGGCAAGGAAGGAAGTAAAGGTTTATGGTAACCTTGAAAAGTCTTCTGCGGCTCTTCCAGGTATCGTTGAGCAACGTTTTAACCAGCTTCAAGAAATTGAAGCTGTGTTAGAATACTTAAACATTGAGCTAAGACGCACACGCTCAAAAGCATTTAAAAAGTATCTAGAAAATTATCAACGAGCTTTGAGCAGTAGAGACTGTGAGAAGTATGTTGACGGTGAGGCCGACGTAGTCGATCTAGAAAAAATTGTTAACGAGTTTGCCTTGTTACGCAATCAATGGCTAGGGATTATTAAAGGTCTTGATATTAAACAATGGCAGATTTCTAACATTATCAAACTTAGAACTGCCGGAATGGAAGATGTACAGGTCTAATTATGTATGTAGAAGATTTGGTCGAACGTCTGGTCGGTTACGGCAAGTACCTCTTTGAACCCAATATAATTCAAAGCGTTGGTTGGGAATATAACTTTGCAACATCGGTTGCCAATCAGCTTGCAAATGGTAATGCCTTAACAGAAAAACAGGCGTCACTTGCTCTAAAGATTCTAAAAAAATACAAAAAAGAACTTGAAGCATATTTCAATAAGCCAATTGACTTAGAAAATCCAACATACCGAAATCCGTTTAGAAAAATCACTGACGATAAGTCTATTGTTATCGGTGACCACGACGGGAAGAAAGTTATCTTTGTTAAGTTTCCGTGGAATCAAGAATTAATTTCTTTGATCCAATCTTATACCATCGAAGGCCCGTGGAAAAGTGTGATGTATCGAAGTCCGCTTAAACATGAGCATGCCTCTTGGAATCACGATCAAAAGGTTTGGATTTTTCCCTTAAAAGAAGAAAATATTCTTTGGATATCAAATAATCTGCTACCTAGAGATTTCAAAGCAGACGAAAAATTTATAGAATATCTTAACGACATCAAAGATATTGTTAATAACATTTTTGATTATGCACCGTTAGTTGTTAAAGAAAACAACAAATACGTTTACAAAAATTCCAGTCAACGAATAAAAGCCCTTGATACCGATAATGTATTAGAATTTTTATTTGATGCTAAAGCTCATGGTATAACAGCTTGGGACGACGAAGTTGACGCAGATTTAAAAAATCTAGATGTTAGCCCTGTTACTTCTGCGCTATTGAATACTACTAATGCTATCTATATTGATAATAAAGCCTATGGTGTAGATACTCTAAAGGATCTTATTAAATATGGAGGTCCTTCGTTGATCATTATTCCAGGCGGTAGCGAAGTTGACCATACTATGAGGTGGCATCATGCGGCATTAAACTGGGGAATCACAAATGACGAAATGTCAGTGATGTTCCGTATGCCTAATGAATCTCACGGTAAATTCAATCAGTATGTCAAAGATAATCAACTGAATAACGAAATAAAAGAAAATACCAAAGTAGTTTTTGTTAGCACAAAGATTCCAAAACCTTTGATTAAATCTGGAATAAGATTTAATTCAGTAATTAATTTGGGCTACTACAGAGATTTACATTTTAGTATGAGTGTGATCTTGCAATCCACCACCAATATAGTGTATTATAATGATAAGCAACCTCATGGAGTAAATGTTTGTCCACCACAAAGTTAATAATTAAGGACGAAATCAATGTAAAGTTTGAAGGGTTAGATTTAGACACCCGAAAAGAACTTACAAAGAAATTTAAGTATTTCGATCCTGCCGCTCGATATATGCCCGCTTATAAGCTAGGGCGTTGGGACGGCTGTACGCCATTTTTTGGTCTTGGTGGTACGACTTATGTTAGTCTGTTAGATAGAATTCTTCCGTTGTTAACACAATGGGGTTATCATATTGAGATTGAAGATCATCGTCATCATAGAGAACTAAGTTTTGAAAAAGTAACTGACGACTTTTGGGGTGATAAGTGTTGGCCAGAAGGGCATAGATTTGCTGGACAGCCAATTCGACTAAGAGAGGATCAGGTCGATGTTGTTAATAAATTTTTAGAAAATCCTCAATGTCTTCAGGAAGTTGCTACAGGTGCTGGCAAAACAATTATGACAGCAACATTGAGCAAAATCTGTGAAAAATATGGTCGAACAATGGTCATTGTACCTAACAAAGATCTTGTTATTCAGACTGAGGAAGACTTTCGCAACGTAGGGTTAGATGTAGGTGTTTACTTTGGAGATCGCAAAGAACTAGGTAAGACACATACAATTTGTACTTGGCAAAGTCTTAATATTTTAGATAAAAAATCACACGATCCTGACACTTTAACATTGGCAGAATTTATCGACGGAGTCAACTCAATTATTGTCGACGAAGTTCATATGGCCAAAGCAGAAGTGTTAAAAAAATTATTAACTGTAAACTTTGCCAATGCTCCGGTGCGTTGGGGACTTACAGGAACAGTACCAAAAGACGACCTAAGTTTTGAAAGTATCAAATGCGCTCTAGGAGATGTAGTTAACCGTGTTAGTGCATATGATCTTCAACAAAAAGGAATTCTATCAGAATGTCATGTAAACATTGTACAAACACAAGAATGGAAAGAATTTGAAAGTTACCCAGCAGAATTAAAATTCCTTGTTACAGATGAGGACAGAATGCTGTGGATTTCTAAATTAATTGACGGCATCAAAGATTCTGGAAACACGCTAGTATTAGTTGATAGAATTGAAACAGGAAATTTTTTAATTAACGAACTTCCTGATGCAGTTTTTATAAGTGGCAAAATTAAATCAACAACTAGAAAGGAACAGTATCGTGAAGTGGCAACTGCTGATGACAAGATTATTGTGGCGACTTATGGTGTGGCCGCTGTGGGTATTAATATCCCTAGGATTTTTAATTTGGTTCTTTTGGAGCCCGGAAAGAGCTTTGTCAGGGTTATACAAAGTATTGGACGAGGCATTAGAAAAGCAGAAGATAAAGACTTCGTCCAGATCTGGGACGTGACTGCAAACACAAAATACGCCAAACGCCACTTGACCGAAAGAAAAAGATTTTATAAAGAAGCACGATACCCGTTTAATGTTGAAAAGGTAAAATATTAATGCAAATACTAACTCTAGAAAATAAAACATTTTATCTAAATGATCTACCCGAAGAGATTGATGAAGATTTTCGTTATGCTGTTTTAGATAACAGTGATAATCAAAATCCTGATCACTTTTTCCTTCCTTTGATCTTTTTAGAATCATTTACAGGACCTGCCGCTGTGCTTAAAATTGGTCCATATGAACTTACTATGCCCCTGGACTGGTGTACAATCGTAGGAGATCCTACTGGTCCAGAAATGGAAGTATTACCTTTAACAAGTTTAAATGATCGCGGCTTTAAGACATTTTGTTTCAATCCATTAAGCAGTTTCCGTCCAGAATTTCACGAAATTGATATTATTAATGTATATCCAGATGTAAAATGGTATTTTCCAAAGATGAAACCAGGACAGTTACTAACTACTCCGCTTCATCCTGGAACAAAACCTACTTGTGCGTACTTTGTCAAAGAAGTTAGCAGACAAAGTGAAATTGTAGACTACAGTAAATGTTGGTAATATGGGATCACTAAAGCCAGGTGCAACCTACATTTATGAAAGAGCCAATGGCATAACTTATGCTAGAGAAGTGGGCGCCAATCCTAACACAAGAAAAGAAATTGGATGGGATTATGATCCAAGAACATCCGACGGAAGACCCCTACATGAACACATAATGGATAGCAAACTTTGGGGAGATATCATGCGAGAAGCACGGACAAACCCAACTTTACAAGAAGCCATAGAACGTGTTAAACTATTATACTATTTGAGTAAAGATAAAAATGGCACTTGAAATTAAAAAAGAATTGAATGCAGTAGATCAAAGAAACTACGATTTCTATAGTCAACTGCCGGACGATCAAAAGAAAGAATTTAGTCCTTATATCTTGATGAGATATGTATCAAATGTACAAGGTGATAGAGATATTCAAGAGTGGTTTATTGAGCGAACAAACGAATTAGTCAACAAAAATCATTGGTCCTTGAGTAAAAACCACAAAGAATTGTTATGGAAGCTATTTGCTTCTTGTGGTGCTGGCATAAACTGTTATCATCCATATCTCAAAGCCAGCAGTAAAGAAAAAGCAAACAAAATAGAAAAACTATTAGTCGAATTACATCCTGCAATGAAGATGTCGGAAATTAAACTAATGGCATCTTTAATGACCAAGGCAGACAAAGAAGAATTATTTGATAAAATGGGCTTTGATAAGAAGCAACGAAAAGAATACGAATGATGCAACTGGCTGAACAACCTTTTTCTTGCGTTCACTGCGGTAAGAGTTTTATGAAAGAGAAAACTCTGATGGCTCATATGTGTGAGCCAAAGCGCCGTGCTATGCAAAAAACAGAAAAACGTGTTCAAGCAGGATTTATGGCATGGAATCGTTGGTATGAGATTAGTCAAAATCAACGTAAGCCAAAAAGTTATGAAGATTTTTGCAAAAGTGCATATTATAATGCATTTGTAAAATTTGGTAGCTTCTTAACCAACGTCGATCCGTTATATCCAGACAAATTTATTGATTTTGTAATCAAGAGTGGTGTAAAACTTGATCACTGGTGTAGAGATGAACTGTATGAACAGTATCTTTATGAAATGTTAAAGGTTGAACCAGTAGAAAATGCTGTTCAACGCACATTAACAACAATGATCGAATGGGGCGATGTTAGTGGAGCACAATGGAGTCATTATTTTAGGTATGTAAACTTAAATCGTGCAGTACACGACATACTGAATGGAAGAATTAGTGCTTGGGTAGTGTTAAACTGTCAAACTGGCAAGGCTATGCTGGAGAATATGAACGATGAACAGTTAGAACTTATTCAACCTGCACTAGATATCCCATATTGGCTCAAGGCATTTAAGAAAAAATCAGCAGATGTGGATATGGTCAAAGAAATCTGCAAGGAGAGCGGAATTGAATAATACTATCTCAAATTCCACAGCATTAAAAAGGTTCTGTCAATCGTTTAATGCTGTTACGGAACTTAGCGAAAAAAGATTTCACAGACGTATTATGGCAAGTTGGTCTGAATATAATGACCCCAACATTGATTATAAAACTGAAACAGTAGAAGCAGTGGCAATACATATTCCTATCTACAAATTAGATGATTTTATCAGCTCAATTGATGAACAAAAATACAAAGAGATGGAAATACGTGATAATGTTCCTGCTGTTAAGAAAGCATATGAGCAATATCGACTACTTTTAAAAATGTGTAGTGGAGACTTTTAATGCCTGATATTGATATTGACTTTGCTGACAGAACTTTGATACTTGAACGTATCAAACATGTTCCTGCAACCATGGCAGAGGGAAAGAAACATAACACAGGTGTTTATTGCCATCAAATACCTGAAAATCCATTGACTGGATTAAGTAGTATAGAATATGAAGAAGCAGAAAATCGTGGTTATTTTAAAATAGACTTTTTAAATGTCAGTATATACAAAGATGTCAAGAACGAAGAACATCTTATTCAACTAATGGAGACGGAACCATTATGGGATCTACTGGAGCAAGACGATTTCACAAATTTACTATTCCACGTAAATGGGCATGGGAGCTTATTGAGACAGATGAAGCCGCGTTCTATCGAAGAATTGGCAATGTGTCTCGCTTTAATCCGCCCAGCGAAGAGGAATCTCGTTGGGAAGACCTGGACGGAGATTGGAGAGACGATCTGGGAGAAGCCGACGAATGGTGATTATTACTTTAAGAAGGCACATGCCATTGCTTATGCCCACGCTATCGTTGTTCAGATGAATTTAATCTGTGAACAGATCAGCTACGGATACTCTTAGGATTACGAACTAATTGGATTGATTTCCTTTTAATTCGTTTTTCAGCAATTTCGCTTAAATTTACAGTCGGACCAAAAATAATGCTAACATCTTTACTATTAAACGTTTTGATGTAGGGTCTAAAAATCATCATTTCGTTTTTTAGAAAGATATTGATGGGAATTTTTCTATTGCTTTCCCACCACCAGCTTTCTCCTAGTTCTAAAAATATAGCTTTTTCGGTTTCTGTTCTAATAACCCCAAAATCGTAGATGCTTGTGACGTTAGAATCGTAGTTTATTACAATTCCGACGTATTCGTCTTCGTTACATTTTATGCAGGTTATAAAAGGAAATTTTTCCTGGAATTCTTGGTCTTTACGTGATGTCATTTACTAATAAATATGCTTATGCAGAAATTACCTGTCTATTTATATACCAATCGATTCAACGTAATACTAGATTTGGACAATAACCGAGGTGTGAACAACGTCATGTACCAGCGCAACTTAATTTTTCAGAAGGGGCTTAAAAACCAAGTCCGTATCGAGTTCAAAAACTCCGATCAAAAACCCGTAAACATTAGTTCAGGGACATTTTACTTCAAAATGTTTAGCAACGATAATGTCATGCCGTTCAATCCCAAGCAGTTGACCGTAATTGACGACGGTGTTACAACAAGTACCAGAGGTTTAGCACTTTTAACATTGACAGAAAGCGACACCGTTGACCTTGAAAATCAATCTTACAATTTTTCTATCACTTCACTAGACGGTGAAGGCAATTATAACCCAACCTATGCCAACACTTACTACGGTGTTCAGGGTGTTGCTGAAATTAGAGACGACGTTGAGCCATATTTGACACCAAGTATTGAAGAAGATAACTTTAATGTGTATCGAGACAGTCCAAAAGATCAAACAGGTGTCACACAACCACAGTGGTGGAGCTTCCATAGTGGTCTATTGAGAGGTAATCCGGCATTTAATACCAACACCGGCCTTCAAACGTTGGCATTTTACTTGGATAATTTCAAAGGTTATGTTGAAATATACGGAACACTTGATAATAGCCCTAGCGGCCAAGGAAACGACAACGGTGAATATGCACTTTTGAAGACAATCAAGTACTCTACCAAAACTAATGGAGTAAAATATTCCAATGTTAATGGTAATTTCACAAATTTAATGGTCCGATACATTCCAGACGGAGATGTAAATGGACAAAACTGGTATGGAGCTTCGGTAGTAGGTAATCCTACACCTGGAAGACCATATTGGCCTAACGGAAAAGTTGACAAAGTCCTCTATAGAAGTTAAAATAGTTGCATGAATCTGATTCAAGCAACGTTCCTAAACTCCTTGCCGCCGAAACGAAAGCAAACTCCAAGTGGTTGGATCAGTTTCAACGCCCCGTGCTGTGTCCACAATGGAGAAAGACAGGATAAGCGCCAGCGTGGGGGCGTCAAAACAACAGGAGATGATGGTTTTCAGTACCATTGTTTCAATTGTAATTTCAAAGCCGGTTGGTCACCTGGAAAACTATTAAGTAAAAATACTAAGAATCTTATGAAATGGCTAGGAATGCCAGATGATGAGATAACAAAACTCGGCCTTGAAGCATTAAAGAACAAAGAAGAAATTGCAAAGACTCCGGTTCCCCTAAATTTCAGTCTTGAACCGAAAAATTTGCCTGAAAATTGCCTTTCTATTGAAGAGTGGATTGATGCAGGTTGTGAAGATCCAGATTTTTTAGAAATTATTGCTTACATCTTAGACAGGGGAATGGAGCTTAGTTGGTACAACTGGCATTGGTGTCCTGATCCAGGATACAAGGATCGAGTAATTTTGCCATTTTATCACGAAAAAGTGGTTGTAGGCTGGACAGGCCGAAAAATTAGGCCAGGAACGCCAAAGTATCTAACCACTAGTCAAGCAGGATATGTTTTTAATCTTGACGCACAAACAGAAGATAGAAAATTTGTCATAGTCACTGAAGGACAATTTGATGCTATTGCAATCGACGGTGTTGCAATCGGTCATAATGAACCAAATCAGACACAAATTTCCAGAATAAATGGTCTTGGCAAAGAAGTTATTGTCGTGCCCGACAATGACAAGCCAGGTGCTAAGATGATTGAAGCGGCAGTTGAAGCAGGTTGGTCAGTTAGTTTACCTGACTGGGGCCCTGATGTCAAAGACGTTGCAGACGCAGTTAAGAAATTTGGCAGAATTTACACACTTTTCACGATTTTGCACTACAAAGAACAGGGCGAAGTAAGTATAAAACTCATACAGAAGAAGCTAGAACATAAGAATGAAGAATAACACACCTACAAATTACAGCTACGACATTCAAAAGTTATACCTTGAAATGTTTATGAGTAACGCAGAGACATTTGTGCGTTGTCAGAACATTTTTGACCCCGAAAATTTTGACAGAAAACTCCAAGAAACTGCTGGTTTCATTAATGAGTATGTCAACGAATATAAAGTTATGCCAGAGGCGGCAATTGTCAACGCCGCATGTAACACTACACTTCAACCAGCGGAACTTGCTGAAGAAAATTATGAATGGTTGATGGACGAATTTGAGCGTTTTTCACGTCATAAGGCGCTTGAAAGAGCAATTTTGAAATCAGCAGAAATGCTTGACAAAGGCGAGTATGGTCCTGTTGAAAAAATGATTAAGGACGCTGTGCAAATTTCTTTGAACAAAGATATGGGCACAGATTATTTTGAAGATCCAAGAGCACGTCTTGAAGCATTGAAGAACTCAAATGGCCAAATTTCCACAGGTTGGCCGTCAGTTGACAAAAAATTGTACGGCGGCTTTAATAGAGGTGAACTTAATATTTGGTGTGCGGCATCAGGTGGCGGTAAATCTTTATTCCTTGCTAATTTAGGAATTAACTGGGCATTGGCAGGTTTAAATGTTTTGTATCTAACATTCGAACTTAGTGAAAATTTAGTGTCTATGCGTATGGATAGTATGCTTACAGGTATTGCGGCACGTGAAGTCTTTAAAAATCTTGAGGATGTTGAACTTAAGGTTAAGATGACAGGCAAGAAAGCAGGTAATATTCAAATCAAATATATGCCGTCTGGTAAGAACGCAAACGACATCAGAGCATATTTGAAAGAATATCAGGTTAAAAAAGGCTTCAAACCTGATATTATTTTAATTGACTATTTGGACTTGATGATGCCAATGAGTGTTAAAGTTAGTCCAAGTGACTTGTTTGTTAAAGACAAATATGTGTCGGAAGAGTTGCGTAACTTGGCTATGGAGACACAAGCGATTGTTTGTACTGCATCGCAGTTAAACCGTTCAGCGGTTGAAGAAATTGAGTTTGATCACAGTCATATTTCAGGTGGCCTTTCAAAGATTCAGACAGCGGATAATGTGATCGGTATTTTTACAAGTCGTGCAATGAAAGAGCGCGGTCGTTATCAAATTCAATTTATGAAGACACGCTCTAGTTCTGGTGTAGGTCAAAAAGTTGACTTAGAATTTGACGTCGACACGCTAAAAATTAGCGACTTAATGGAAGACGATGATTCGAATGCTCCAGTGAAAAAATCTCTAGGATCAAGCATCTATGAAGGTCTGAAGAAGACATCGACTGTTGTTGATTCAGACACTGGGGAAATTAAAACAGATCCTAATGAAGGTTTACCAGTTAGCAAAATTAAAGGTGTAACTGGGCAGTCTAAGGTTCGAGAACTACTTGCTAGTTTGAATCCTGAAAAGGATTAAAAGAATTCAGATATTTTATTATTGACACAATGGCTGATAGCTCTTTGCCATTGTTCGTCACCGGTCCCACTTAAACATATATCAACAGTTGCTGGGGCAGTTAACCATCTATGATCTGGTGTCCAGGGCGGTACTCCGCTTTGTTCACCGTCAAGTTGACCAGCACTCCAAGCCGCTAATCCTACACCTGCTCGCCAAATTTCTGGACCTTCATTTTGACTAATTGCGGCTAGGATACTCATGTCTCCGGTGATTCCTAACTCCGGTGTGATCCTAACTGTTCCAGGACTGTTCCAATCCATTGTATGGACAACATGCACCCTGGCTGGTTCTACAGGACCCCCTAGATAAACTTTAGAGTTTCCTTGATATTGTATTCCAGCGGCCTGCATCACTGTTTTCATATCCAGTGTATTAGCTTCCTTATTCATCATAACACCCCATG
>JACCDO010851827.1_pt1 | contig 11951 bp, 11 predicted proteins | sample 7446101 | NCBI WGS metagenome assembly JACCDO01 (sample SAMN15323440, study PRJNA562643) | freshwater metagenome | isolation source: river surface water | place: USA:Blue River Watershed | collected 2017-08-16 | reverse complement strand
GTGGTGGCAACCATTCATGTATTCAACTTACATGGAAAGCTTTGGTGGACACAGCCTCTTCTTCGTGGCGGCAGATGCGCACGTGGCCGACTGGATGTATCTCCGCGATCCGGAGTGTCCTGCGTGGCATGCGGCCCAGCTGGATGGCCAACAGATGATGAATGTGCGGATTATTTAACGCACTTGGGCCTAAACAAATCACAACCTCTACATGTCAGACACGTAGAGAATGGGATTTATCTTTGAATACAAAGTGGTGAATGAGAGTGCGGCAGAGATTTACAAGAACTTTGAAGGCGCTAAATCGGCAGATAACGCAGGTGTAGATCTGTATTGTTTATGTGATTCAGAGATTTTGCTCTGCCCAGGGGCAACATATCTAGTTAATCTAGGCGTGTGTGGTCGTCTTGTAGATGCTGAAACGGGTGAGCAGCAGCACTATTATCTTTATCCGCGTTCAAGCATTTCAAAGAAAGGTCTTCTGATGGCAAATTCGGTTGGTATTATTGATCGCACGTATCGGGGGGAGCTAATGGCGGCTGTTTATAATCCTTCTCCGAATTTCATTAAGATTAGTCGTGGGGAGCGCCTTTTCCAGATTGTAGCACCTAATATGGGTCATATCAAAGAGGCTGTCGAGTGGAAGAGCCTTGATGAGACAGCACGTGGGTCTGGCGGATTTGGTAGTACAGGGGGTTTTGTAGAAGGGGATAAGGAATGTGCTAAGAATAAGATCTTTATTGATCCACGTGCTCTTGAGTATTTTAGTAATAAGTAAAAATTAACGGGCAAGTAATGTACGCCCGTATGAAAATACCTGCCGCACGGCAATCTGCTGAATCGGCGGTAATTGAGTAAAAACAAGCATGAGCCAATCCACAATTGGCTTCTGCTTTTTTAAACACGCATGAAGATAGACTTTCTGGAAGATATAATCCCACGGCGCATCTTCATACGTGTCCTTCAGTTCTTGTAAGTATGCTTGACAAGCCTCTAATGACCCTTGTTCGACATAGTGTTTAAAATTCGTCACGATGTGGTCTGCCTCTGTCATTATTTCTTATCAAAGATAAAATCTTTAAATAAACGCATCACTTTATTTTGATTATAGTCACGATACGCATTCCATTCAGTGTTTGCAGTAATTAAATCTTTAATATTGTGAAACTTTTCTAAAAGTTCTTCTTTTGAATTATATAGTATTGCTTTATCACCTAAGATACGTATGTGTTCTAGATTACCACAGTTACAGGTCAGTACTGGTTTATTTAGAATAGAAAACTCGCCAACTGAAATTCCAAATGTTTCACCAAAACGACTTGCATGTATCATAGCGTCACATGTATTTATGAACATAGACTTATAATTAACATCAATGTTCATTGGTACATGAATTATTTGCGGATGAGTATCAAAACGTGATGTATTCATTAACAAAAAATATATTTTTGGATTATTACGTACACAATCTTCAATTGCCCGATGTACAAATGGAATATCAAAAGAATCCTCGCCGCCATGTCGACCAATTACAATAGCGTCATTTGGAATATTCAACTCGTAGCGCAGATCACCACTACATGTCGGTAACTGAATAATATGTGGTATGACATGTAAAGATGTATTATTTTTTATATTAAGGTGTTTTGATATTGTAATATTAAAATTAGCATCTGGCAAAGTGGTATCATATACACAATGTTTGATTGTCTTACAACTCCCCCAAATATTTTTATTGTCAAATTGATAAATATCTTTACCACCATGTGTCAATGTGTAGAAATAATCTAATTTAAAAAATGGTATGATAACACGCAAATCTTCAATACTTCCTATTTCAATAATTTTAAATCTAGCCTTGAATTTTTCATATGAATGTCTTACAGTTGGAAAATTTACAGATTTTTGAGCATTTTCATTGAAACAAATAATATAACTTTTATTATTTAATATCTCTTCATTATATTTTGCATAATCATAAATTGCTACTTCAGTACCACGTTCTGTAAAATGCCTTACAAAAAAACCAATATTCATCTGGATTTAAGATTATTTAATATTAAAATATTTACCGCATAGGCAGAATTAATTCGTGTTCAGAAATGTAGAAGAGATGCAGTCGGATGCTAATTGGGGATCGCTTCTGCCACCAACACAACCTCCGCTTCAGCAACCAATGCTTCAGCAAGTACCTCCGCCAACGCCAATGGCTGAACAGCCTGCGGCGGATGCTTCTGAATCTGCCGCTAGTCGCGCGGTTAAGCGTGAACTCGCCATTGCGGAACAGCATCGGAAATCTGATATTGGCAAACCCAGTAAAAATGGTGATTGGATACCAATTATATCCTCAATCCTACTTGTCCTTGGTATACTGATCATCAGTTTCCGGTACATGTCATCATGGGGGAAAGGTATCAACAATTGGTATAATACGTTTGGTATTTCGGCAATTATGCTGGAAGTTGGGCTCGCGGGATTGATTTTCTTTATTGGTCGTTGGGCATATGATAACTATGTTCGCCCCAAGATGAATGATGAATGGTCGTTGGCTGCCTTCATTGGAACACTAGTTGGCATCCAAGTCTTTCATAATCTGGCATTTGGTTATCTTGTTGTGAAGATGACACCGACTGGCGAAAATGCCATGCTCGACATCATGCGCCAATATGGCTCTGCTGAACCTTTTAAGGCAATCACTGGTCATTCAACAATCTTAATAGCAGCATCGGCTTTCTTAGCCTCTGTACTCAAGGCCGCACCCAAACCACTACAAGTCGGTGCTGGTCTTTTGGGCGCGTATGCTATTCCATACGCACTAACAACTCGTGAGAAGTTCTAATCAGATCTTTTAACTACTCACAACTCAATAACATTAAGGCTATCAGCGACAAACCAACACCAAGCATTCGCCTCGGGGAGAGCTTCTCAGCAAAATAGAATAATCCAACTAGCGTAACAAGTAGATCAGAGCTCAAGTCCCAGAATAAGTTCATAACAGTCAAACTCTCAAATTTCAAACTCTTGGAGAATAATATTGGCTGAAGGGCATATACCCCCATAGCCAGTGGTAACATCCACATTCCATTTAGCATTCCCAGACTCTTTGCCTTCAGTCCACCAAGCACAAAGACATCAATTAATGCCATTGAAACACCAAATAATACTGTATGGTATTTGAATCCATTTAAAAACCCAAGCATCCTCTACTTGTCAGGTCTAAATAAATTCTGACACGTAGATGTAATGACATCCGCATCAGAAGATCTTATTCTTCCATTAACACATGATCTAGAACAAGAACAAGAACAAGAACACGAACCACTTTGTAAGTGGTGCTGTATTTATCTATGGATGGGTATTATATTCCTTGGTGGAATTATTTTACTCACATACTTCTTTTGGCACTAAAGGTCATCAACATCACGCAAAAATCGCCGCCAAGTTTCAACATCTTCCTCACGTTTATATAATGTTTTCAAGCGGGTTATTAATCTATCTGACCTAGTATGATTATAATTAAATTGTAATTTTATTATCATTGGCTTGAATTCAGACATGTAGAGTGATATAACCACATCATCATTGTATTTATAAATTATGTCATCTGTAATTTGTGATCTTTGGCGCAACCATTCAATACAATCTGGCGTGAATATCATAGCAGCACCTGAAATCATTTTTATTGATTTGCTTATATTTGGTATATGGAGATCATAAGAATGACTAGCGCAACATCTACTTGTCGGTAATTTATCTAAATATGTAAATAATAAAGGAAAGTTTATAAAGGTTGATAAATTAATACGCAATATATATTTATAATTGTCAGGTTTAAATAATGGATCGCGCAACGCTTCAATAAATTTAAGATACATATGTGGATTTGATTTGCCTTCCATTTTTTTAAAAAAACGATCGTTTTGCCCGCATGTGAAACCCGCAGGAGGTTCGCCGTCGAATAAAAACATATGTGGTATTTTGTACTTGTCAAGTTGAAGTTTGCGCATATTTATAAATTCATTGTATACAGGTTCTTCAAAACTTGCTATTATAAAAATAAATATATCCGCAGCCAGCATCTAGTTAGTCGAAATAATAGTGATAATATGAATCTGACGGATACTCTTCACGTAGAGACCTGCGGCGAATGTAGTACAGTGTCGGTGCCAGCTTCTGCCGATGCTCTGCTTGCCAGATTTCAAAAGTTCTCACAAGAATTTGTTGTACAACGTCTTGTGGCAACTGGTAGCGCATGCTTTAAGAGTTGCCAAGCTGACACGTAGAAAGATGAGGATCCTTGTTACAGGTGGGTGCGGCTTCATTGGTGCGGGCTTTGTCCGTCAAATTTGTAAAAACTATCCTTCTGCGGAGGTGACATGTATTGACTGCCTTAACCCATGTTCTTCTGTCGTAGCGGATTTAACAACCGATCATGATAATTATCATTTTGTTCACGGCGATATTAAAGACACACTACTTGTCCGAAACACAGTTGAGCGGGTCAAACCAGATACAATTGTCCACTTTGCCGCACAAAGTCATGTTGATACATCCTTCACTGACCCAATTTCATATACAAATGATAATGTTCTTGGAACTCATGTGCTACTTGAAGCATGTCGACAGGTAGGATGTGTGAAGAAGTTTGTTCATATCAGTACTGATGAGGTATATGGTGAAAATGGCGAAGGTGATGGTGTGAAAACTGAAGAATCACTTCTCAAGCCAACGAATCCATATGCGGCCACCAAAGCTGCTGCGGAAATGTTGGTACACTCCTACATGCACTCCTACCAGTTCCCTGCTGTGATTATCCGCTCAAATAATGTATATGGTCCTGGACAATATCCCGAGAAAGTTATTCCAAAATTTATTAAGCAACTCCTGCGAGATGAAAAGCTAACAATTCAGGGCTCTGGTCAGCAGCTCAGATCATTTTTGTATCTAGATGATGCTGTTGCTGCTATTGAATGTGTTATGTGTCAGGGACATGTAGGATCTGTGTATAACATCAGCTCGGATCATGAGTTTTCTATTATGGAACTTGCTCATAAACTGATAACTAAAATTCAAGGGATTAATGCTGATCTGGATAAATGGATCACTCATATTGATGACCGAAATTTCAATGATTCCCGGTACTGGATTCGTTCCGAGCCACTGGCTCGTCTCGGGTGGCGCCAGAAGGTTGGATTTGAAGAAGGTTTGAACAGAACTATTCAATGGTACCGAGAAGTGGATGACTCCTACTGGTCTCATCGCCAGGAGGCAGACAAGAAGGCACTGGTCTGGGGAGGACGCGGATGGATTGGCGGGCTATTTGAAGCAGAGCTCCGCAAACAAGGATGGAAGGTAGTTCACGCGGAAAGCCGCGCGGATTGTCGTGAGGCGGTGATGGCTGAAATTGGCGCCCATTCTCCAAGCCATCTTCTCAGCCTGATTGGCCGAACACATGGCCCAGGATTCGGAACCATTGATTATCTTGAACAGCCTGGAAAGTTGCGTGAAAACATCCGTGACAACTTGTACGGTCCGATGGTTCTAGCCGAAGCAGCCCGTGCTACTGGTAAACATCTTTTGTACATGGGAACCGGTTGTATTTTCAGCGGCGCTAGCGACGAGCTTTTCACTGAATCCTCCGCGCCAAACTTCTTTGGATCCGCCTACAGCACGGTCAAAGGTTTCACAGATCAGTTGATGGCTGCGTATTCTTCCACCGTGCTGAATGTTCGCATCCGAATGCCAATCCATAGCCAAGATAATCCTCGCAATTTTATAACCAAAATCATTCAGTACAAAAAGATCAACAGTATTCCAAATTCCATGACCGTGCTGGATGACATTATTCCTCTACTTGTCCGAGCCATGGATCGCCGCATCACGGGTACACTGAATGCTGTGAATCCGGGTGTACTGGAACACTCTGAAATTTTACGCATGTACCGGGATTTACAGAACCCTGGACACACGTGGGAAGAATTAGACACACGTGAACTTATGGAAGGCCGACATGTAGTGGCTGCGCGATCCAATAATCATTTGGATGCTACGCGCATCAAGAATCTATTTCCAGAGTTACCGACGCTGCGCGACTCTGTAGAGGCCATTTTGCGCAAAAATACATTTGCGGGTCGTTCTTAATATGTTATATTATCTACATTTTGGAGTAAATACCGCCAAACAGCAATATCTATTTGTCGGTTTTGTACATTTTTAATACGTGTTATTAGTTTATTAAGTGCTGACTGATCATTATTTAATTCAATTGGAATATAATTACAGCCATACTTATTTACAAAAAAAGATAATACTAAATCATCATTATGTATATATAAATTTGGATTATCTAATTCAACGGATTTTTGGAGATATTTAATAAAATCAAGTGTATATACATGTAAAGCACCATGAAGTAGTGTAAAAGATGGTGTTAGATAATATTCTGTTTTACTCAAATATCTCATATCGCGCATAAGATCACAACACGGTTCGCCAGCAGGTTTTTCTCTATAATATCTTTCAATTAATAATGACGATTTACTATCAACATGTTTATGTGAGTCACAACAAGATTTTGTATATTCCTCTTTAATAATATTATACAATAAATGAATAGGTCTATGATTTTCTCCAAATGGAGCTAAACACACTCTACTTGTCGGTGTTTCTTGTAGTGTTTTTAATAATATAGGAAAATTTATAAATGTTGATAAGTTCACTCGTATAATAAATTTATATTTGTCTAATGTAGTTTGTTTAATTGCTTTTAAAAATTTTATAATCATATGAGGATTAAGTTGCCGATTTGGAACTGTAAATTCAACTGGAAATGGTTCTTGAGGAGGATCATAAAATACATCATTCTCATCTGGTTTATAGTTTTCAGGGCAAGGTCCATCAAATAAAAACATGTTTGGTATCTTATACTTTTCAAGCTGAAGTTTGCGCATTTTAATCATATCATAATATACTGGATTTCCAAAACTAGCTATCACAAATACAAATATACTTGTATAGTCCATTTTTCTATGAAAAATACATGTATAACTTTAGGTTGCGCGCTTTAACACGGTAAGACCATTATTGTTTGTAAAACGCTCATGAATCTTCCATTCAGGATGCGCCTCCAAAAACTCACTAATTGCTGGCCATAGACCCATCCGAAGTTCATTTTCAGGAATACCAGTACGTTGACTTTGTTCTTTTGAGTTTGAATTGAAACGAATTGTTTCACCTAACCATTCATCAATCGTAGTGTCATGCATAATGATATATTTATCAACATATTGATGCCAGTAATCAAGTTCACGCTTTAGTTGACCATATACATGCCATGTATCAATAAATAAAAGATCAGTTTTTTCTCTCGGACAACAAATTGAGTTTGCCTGATAAAAAACAACTGGCAAATTCTCAGCAGCACACTCTTCTTTAAACTTAAATACATTTTCATTTGTATCAAGATCCACTTGAATTAGTTTTGTATTGCTGCGGTTCTTAAGAGCATTCGCAAATGCGTATGAACTAACTACATTACGAACGCCCATTTCGGTAACGTGAGAACACTCAAGACCATATTTATAAAGCGTTGGAAGATGTTCAAAAATATCACCCTCAATAAAGGCACACTCCTTTTTATACTTTTCTTCAATTACTGACATTTCTAATTGTTGATAAAAAACAACTTTAGGCCTTAGATTCAATGCGTTAACATACTTTCTTTATTTGGTCAAATTCATTAGATGATATATCCGATCAGCTTTTCAATTCCGACATGTAAAATAGCAAATTGCATTTTAGAAAAAACAAAATTATATTCTATAATAACACCAAAAGATACATCTACATACATTTACAAAACTGAAGAAGATTATTATAATGATTATAAAACAAGTATATATGGGTTTACACAATGTAAAGGTGGATGGGATTGTTTGAGGCATTATGAAATTTTAGCAAATGGATGTATACCATACTTTGAAGGATTAGAAAATTGCCCAGTTAACACAATGATCCATTTACCTAAAAATATTATCTTAGAAGCAATGGCAAGTAAAAATGAAATTTCTAAAAGTAAAGAACTTATATCGTTCTATTCAAATAAATTATTAGAGTATACTAAAAATAATTTATCTTCTAAAGCAATGGCTAGCTATATTTTGAAAACAATTGGTAAAGAAAATATAAAAAGTGTTTTGTTCTTATCAACCAAAATGCAGCCAGATTATCAAAGATGTTTGACTTTAATTGGATTCAAAGAATTATTAGGAAACTTTTGTCATGATTATCCATGTGTTAAGCATATTTATAAAGATATGAGTCCAGAAGAAGCAAGTAGAATATATGGAAGAGGATTTACATATTCAAGAATATTTAATAAAAATGAATACAGAAATGATGCTAATGATATAACAATTGAAAATGATATAATAAAACATAAATATGATTTAATTATATTTGGAAAAGTTCATGACAATTTACCTTTTTGGGATTTAGTTAATAAACATTATTCACCAAATGAAATCATTTTACTTTGTGGAGAAGATCTTCATAATTGTGATAAAAAACATCTTGGTGAGAAATATAATTTATTCATTCGCGAGCTATAATTATTTAAATATTTTTGCGCTTTAAAATAGTAAGACCGTGATTATTTGTAAAACGTTCAGCAATGCTCCATTCTGGATGCGCCTCCAAAAACTCGCCAATGGCAGGCCACAACCCCATGCGAATCTCATTTTCAGGAATTCCAGTTTGTGCACTCTGAGCAGCTGAATTCCATCCAAGGCGAACTGTCTCACCCAGCCACTCGTCAACGGTCGTATCATGCATGATAATATACTTCCCTACATGTCCGTGCCAACGATCAAGTTCGCGCTTTAGCTGACCATAGACATGCCAAGTATCAATAAATAGCAGATCTGTATCTTCAATGGGTGCTGCTAAACTATTCTGCTGATAATACGTGCGTGCTAGTCCTTCTGCCTGACAATCACTTGCAAATTGATCACGTTCGTCAACAACCTTATTATGAATCTGAACAAGTTTCGTCCCCTCGCGACCAACCAGCCCAGCTGCTAGAGCATAGGCAGGATATGAATTAATTCCACCGCATTCAGTTACATGCGCACACTCTGAAGCATACTTGTAGAGTGTTGGCAGGTGTTCGTGGATATCAGAAGGGACTCTACACTCAACCTTATACTTACGCTGGATCTTAGACATTTATATTTAGTCAGAGTAATTTTGGTTTAGGTTCACATAATTCAGCAAAATATTAAAAAATGTATGTGCCCATATTCTTGCGAGCGCGACAAATTGGTGCTCGGCGAAAGACACGTTCTAAGAAGCATAAACGCCGCAGCCATCGTCGCCGCCGTCGTTAATTTGTTGCGGTAGTTTCTTTATTTCTCCAATTGAATGATCGGCGGTTTCTCTGATATTTTTGTACAACTTCTAATTTTCCCTCTTCAGTGTCAGCATTAGATAATGCTTGTGCGAACTGCGTCCATTTTACTTCATCAATTGTCGTATCTTGAGCAATAAGCCAGTCTTTATATAATTCAATTTTATTTTCATTAAATGCTTTTACAATTGATTTAGCAGGCCACTGTTGGCGACCTTCTTTATCAACAGCATATCTTTTATCATTATAGTTTTTAATAATTTTATCATGGCGTAGTTTTCTTAGAAGAGCAACAAATCCATCAATATATATTTTGGCCTGCTCAAATGTTTTATCACGGATATTATCTACAAATGTCTCCCAAGTACTATTCCAATCAATTGAACCAGTGTTATTATTATTTTCACAGAACTCCTTATATAGATTAGGAGTATTTGCTTGAAAGCAATCATAAATCTGTCGCGCCTTCCATTGTTTAAGAGCGCTTTTCTTTACTTGTCTGACATGTAGTGGTTCTTCAGTTTCTGAGGATTCATCTGATGATTCATCTATTCCTTCAGAAGTAATAGGTATTTTTTCTTCTTTTACTTTTTGTTTATTTGGAACAGCAACAGATAGTCTATAAGTATTATCGCGTTCAAGTTTATTTAATTCTTCAAGATATTCTGTTGCTTGGCAAAGTTTATCTGTAATAGATACTTTGCTAGACTTTGTAGTTGCCCATCTTCTTGATTTTATCTGATTAGTAGAGGAGTTTTCAACTCTTTGCTCTTTTAGAATCTGAAGAGGATGACCTTCTACAGTAAAGAAATCACGTGTTGTACTATTTACTTTCTCTTTATAGTATACTACAAACTTGGGAAGAGTAACATTAGCAATTTCATCTGGTAATTTCCTAGCATTTTTATGTCGCGAGACTTTGCCTCTATTACTATTCTGCAGGCTCTGTGTTGCTATCCGAAGATTAGTAATGCGATTATCAAGTTTATTTTGATTAATATGATCAATGGAGGCCTGACCTTTGCCCTTGCCACTATGATCCATTAGTAGCTGATGAAGATAAATTGATGTTGGCTTATTATCTTTTATAATATGTGCTCCTGCGTATCCACATTTCATAACATACCATGTGACTCTCTTATTGTTATATACTTGTATTTTATTGAGTACATCTTTATTATCTAATATTACATAGTTATTTGGACGACAATACATAAGAATACACGCAGATCCATATGAATCGGTGGCTTCAAAAGCATAATTACTTTCAATACCTGCACTCTTGCCAAGAGTAGGTATGTGTCCTGGAATGCGTGTGCCAATAGTGAATCCTTCAGGATAGTTTGCCATTATGAGTAATAATACCACCCAGACTTTAGGCTTTAATCAGAACGTTATAGCTTTTCCCATACCAGGCATTATTCAGAGTACATTCAAATTTGCTACGAGTGCGATGCAAACATATTCTATCAAAATTATGATATACAATCTAAATTTTAAAATTAGTAATACTCTAAATTGCGTGTACCCAGATAAAAAGACATTGTAGATTCATAACTGGGTACAATTGTAGCCGATGCTTAAAGAGTTTCTACTTGTCAAACTGACACGTAGAGATTCTTTTATTTGATTTTTAATTATTTAGCTATAGCCAAATAATAATATATAGATAAGCGCACATATAAGGCGCTTAGTTGGAGTAAGCAAGCGTTGCTTCCAGCACTTCTGTGCTTCTGTTAGCTCTCCTTGTAGGTTGAATGAAACAACATACAATTCCTCTAACAAACCACGTCTCCGTGGGGACGGACTTTATCTTATGCTTCTTTCGAAGCCCACTGACATTAAGTCTCTGAACTGCATCCATGGTCTTGCGACTGTAGGACTTGGCTGCGGATTATCCCTATTTATCTGATTCTTACCATACCCACGAGTTTCCCCTTGGTGCCGCTGGGCTGATCTTTCGACCCCAGGGCGGTACAGATAACTTGACAGGACGTTCCCGCAATTTGACAGTGTTGCCCATTGTAGCAGAGCTACAATTTCATTGGACTAGCATTCTCTTTTATAGAACACTCTTAGCAGCCTTGCTTTCTTTAATTTGAGAAAGCCAAACCGCCCATGCCGCTCATGATGCGGAGCACGTTGTAGTTGGTGGCATACACGCGCACAGTGGAGCTCAGGTTGGTACCCACGCAGTTGGGGGAGAGAGTGAGCACCAAGTTGGTGTTGTCAATACGAGACAAGTTGCAGGTGCCGCTGGGCTGGTGGAGCTCAGGGGTGAGGGAGAAGGAGTACACGTTGATACCCACCGCAGGCACGTTGGTGTGGTGCTGGTAGGGCTGCACCTCGTTGAAGTAGCGGCCCTCGCGCACCTGGAAGCGATCATGACCGTTGAGCTGGATCAGGGCGCTGATCACAGGGTTCTTACCGGCCATACCCTCGAGGCGAGTGAGAGAGTAACCAGACTCGCGGATCGCGCGATCCCACCAGTCGGAGTAGTTGAAGGGCTGCTGACCCTTCCAGGGGTTGATGATGTCATCAGAGC
>JACCDO010508828.1_pt1 | contig 11952 bp, 11 predicted proteins | sample 7446101 | NCBI WGS metagenome assembly JACCDO01 (sample SAMN15323440, study PRJNA562643) | freshwater metagenome | isolation source: river surface water | place: USA:Blue River Watershed | collected 2017-08-16 | reverse complement strand
ACCTACGGTTCCCCCTAACCCCCTCCCTACTGAGCCTGTTAAGAAGGTGGTTAAGAAGGTAGTCAAGAAGCAGGAGGTAGAGAAGAATGAACCTACACCTGAACCTATTAAGATTGATAAGGAGGCTACTAAGCTTGCCGAGAAGGAAGCTAAGCTCTCCGAGAAGGAAGCCAAGGAGGCGGCGAAGATTGCTGAGAAGGAAGCCAAGCTCGCGGAAAAGATTGCTGAGAAGGAAGCTAAGGAGAAGGCTAAGCTCGCGGAAAAGCTTGCCGAGAAGGAAGCTAAGCTCGCGGAAAAGCAAGCCAAGAAAATGGATAAAAATCAGGAACCTGCTTATGATACAAACTACACCGACTCTCGCGTGTAAACAATAAATAAAAAATACATTATAATAAAAAATGGGGGTAAAACCCTATTTTTTATTTACTTGTGAAAGCGGATTGTAATTTACATACATAATTTATTTACATACAGAATTTCACTTTACGTTTACTATCATATTCATCACCAAAATAATATAGTTTAAGCACAGTCGTTGAATATTCTGGTAAATCTAATTGTGTTTTTACCTTTCCAAATATCTTCAAGCTCTCTATATATACTGAATATTTGTAAATATTATTGTCTAGTTTCGTCTTACCAAATACTATACCATTATATTCACGGTTCATAGGTAAAGTCATAAGTTCACATTCATTTTGTGTTTTACGAATAGATTTAGTTTTCCGGTTGATAATTCCTATTTTTTGTTTCCAATTCTCTATAAATTGCTTAGCAGATTGACTAGTTTCAGACATACCCATTTGTTGAATAAATATAGTCTGGTTTAATAAATCAACAAGCCTACGGATAGGACTAGTAATATGAACGTATGAATCAACATTCAAAACTTGGTGGCCGATGTTTTCATTGTCCGAATACACCGTATATTTACAATTCACATCATTCCAATTATGAATAATTCGTTTTAATGCATTTGTAGAGTTCTCGTTAATTGTGGCCGTTCGGAAAATACCGCATTTCAAATTAGCCAATTGTTCTCCACAACGTGAATTCATATAAATCATCCAGAATTCAACCAGTTCGTGTGTATCACTAATATTAGCGTCCATTTTACGTGTAATCTCCATAAACATTTTACAATCGTCGTTCTTCAATAAGCGTGGTTCATCATATGCAAAATTAGAATGTAGTGAAATCTCTACGTTTTTAAATTCTGGTTCTCTCAATACATTTCCATTTTTATTTACAAATATATCCATACAGAATGCAATACGATGTTGATGTTTCAATAAACTACATAGATTTTCTGATAAAATTGTAGGGAGCATTGTTCTTTTCTTATCGGGTAAATAGATAGTTGATACACGTTCCGTAATATAATCCCATAAACCGAGTGTTTCAATCCATACAAATACATTCGCAATATATATACTAATTTTATAACCGGAATCTCCGCTTAATGGTTGAATACTAAACGCGTCATCAATGTCCGTGCAACCTTCTGGGTCAATAGAATATACAGGAATATTTAAACGCGACTCAATAGAAAAGTGTGGATTAGACCGAATAGAGTTATAAATCCGTTCTCGGTCCTTTGTAAGTTCTCTTACCTTATTAGAAAAATCAGAAATAGAATCGTGAATATTACGACAGTATAGTCTATATTCATAATACAATGCTATATTATTCACATCTCCTATTGTTTCTAGTAGAATGCCCCTTGGGTGTTTATCAATCCAGTGTTCGTATTTAAATACCACATATTTATTCTTTATATCTTTAGAAAACCCCATCTTCATTTCGTATGGAATTAAAAACGCGGGTAGTTCTCGGTTGTCTGGAATACATTTATATAATGAACGCTTGCCGGTTTCGTTTTTCCCATACGTTTTATTACCATTCAATAATAAAACCCCCGGAATAAGTTCTCCGGCGCGGATATAGGAATAAATCAAATCACCTGTATTATCTATTACATCATTAGAAAAAAGTTTATGGGTCTCAATAGAGAGTGCGTTTAATTTTGAATTCGAACAATCGGCTTCATCAGAATCAAATGGATAAAATGCGAATTTTCGGTTCTCTACTATTACTTGATACATACATATATTAATATCTACGTATCTCTAAGTTATTTATGAATTCTATATTTCGGCGATACAGTTCATATGTCGTAAAACCCGAACCAGATGTATATGAGACGTGAGCTAAAAATCGTATAATAAACCCTCCAATTTCCAAGTGAATTTATTCACATATAATATAATGATGCGTCTGGATTTCATTTTCTCATATTGGATATTATTATGGTATTTAGCATATACAATAAAATTTACAGATATAAGTCCAAAATTCGCACTTATATTCGGAATCATTGAGAACTTTACAATGTTCGGGTATATGGTTTATAGAGGCACGCCAGTCAACTCATTGGTTCGTTTCGGTTTCAGCAATTTCATAATCAAGGCTGTTCCGTTATACTTACTAAGAGGAGAACATATACGACAAATAGATGTTATAATGACGTTATGTGTATTTGTTCTATACAATGCGTGGTTATTCATAAATAATGAAACATTCACAAGTGTGGTGTCTCAAATAACCGAATCGCTAATTCACAATAAAAACAATACACCTTTTATGAGATTATTAGCAAATATAGAGAACCAAATCAAATAAAGATATATACGAAAACTTATATAGACAAATTGAAGGAATGATACTATTATGAATACAGAAGAACCGAGCGAACATATCTCATATAATTTACAAGTTCCTGATGTCCTACCGCCAGATATATTGCTAGACGATAATGTATTCCGTGAGATTACAATAGATGAAATGGAAGAAAGCACAAGATACGTATGGTTTGATAGATGGTCGGGTAATATTATGAAAGTTCGTTTTCTATACACTGACGACTATGATTCGGTAATATTTCTCAAAAATGGAATACATTTCACATATATGGATATAGAAAAATGGAAAATGCGATGGCGTGGATTCAAATATTTGCCTCAACCAATGAAAGAAATACAAGAAACCGAGCAAGAAATAATACAACCGATTGTGAAAGTTATAATTGGAGAACCAGTCAATCTTGTAATAGAATAGTAAACAATACAAAGACATAATTATATATAATAATTATGCCTCCTAAACAAAAAAAACATACAAAGGGTGATGCGGTATGGTTATTGATATTAGAATCACCGTCAAAATGTAGTAAAATAGAGAGTTTCTTGGGTTCTCAGTATAAATGTATTGCGAGCAACGGTCATATACGGACGATTGACGGATTAAAAGCGATAGATATGACTGGTAAAACACTTCCTAAGTTCTCTATAATACCAACCAAACAAGACCACGTGAATCAAATGCGCCTTATTATAAATGAATTTCCAAATACAAATATTATACTAGCAACCGACGATGACCGCGAAGGTGAATCTATTGCGTGGCACATATGTGAGACATTTGGATTACCTGTAGAAACAACTCATCGTATTGTATTTCACGAAATAACACAATCTGCGTTGGAAAAAGCGATTCAAAACAAGAGAACTATCAACATTGATTTAGTTCACGCTCAATTTGCACGTCAGGCGCTTGATATAATTGTAGGATTTCGTATTTCACCTATATTATGGAAATATTTATATAATAATAAAGAGAACGGATTATCCGCAGGTAGATGTCAAACACCAGCACTTCGTTTGGTATATGAGAACGAAATAGAGAAGAAGAACAAGACGAACGTGAAAATGTCTCACATAGTATATGCACGTTTCTTTCCAAAAAACATAGAATTCCAACTATCAAGAGAACACGACAACAATACAATCTACGATTTCCTATTAAAATCGGTAGTTTTCCAACATACGCTATATATAGGTTCTCCTTATGCGGTTATAAAAGGTCCTCCGGTTCCATTCAACACATCACGTCTTTTACAAACAGCAAGTTCACAATTGCGTTTATCGCCGAAGGATACGATGGCACTTTCTCAAGTATTATATCAAGATGGTTATATCACTTATATGAGAACAGAAAACACCAAATATTCAACTGATTTTTTGAATGAAATCGGTTCTCATATAAGGAACTTATATGGTGAAAAATATGTTGGTAAGATGACCGAATTAAAAAACAATAATGGTATAAATCCTCACGAAGCAATACGAATAACTCATATAGAAACGAGAGAACTACCAAAAACATATGATGGTAAACTAACGTCATTATATAAATTGATATGGACTAATACAATGGAGAGTTGTATGAGTGATGCACATTACAAAGTAGTAGAATGCCGAATATCAGCACCTGATGAATTACATTACTTACACACAATAGAAATACCAGTGTTTTCTGGCTGGAAACAAGTATCACATAAGCAGAATATAGATGAAGCGAACGGATTGTTATTTTACATACAGTCGGTAAAGAATTCAGGCATCAAATATAACAAAATAGAAACACGGGTTTCATTTCACAATATCCATTCGCACTATAGCGAGTCCAGCCTAATTAAAAAATTAGAAGACTTAGGAATCGGTCGTCCTTCTACATTTGCCTCTATAGTAGATACGATACAAGAACGAGGATACGTAAAAAAACAGGAAATATTGGGTGTAAAGTTCTCCTGTAATGAATATAAATTGGAGAATGGAACAATTGAAACGCGTGTGATAGAGAAAACTGTTGGTAATGAAAAGGATAAATTAGTGATAGAACCAATAGGAATAACCATAATAGAGTTTTTAATAGAACATTTCGGTCTATTGTTCTCATATGAGTATACAAGTGAAATGGAAACGAGATTAGATAAAGTTTCACATACAGAATGGAATCATATATATAACGAATGTGATAAAACCATACAGACAATGATAAAACCTATAAAAAAGGCATCGTATAAAATAGATGAAACACACGACATAATATTTACTAGAAACGGTCCAGTAATACGCGACAATGTATCAACAGAACTGAAGTCAATTACAAAGGATATACACTTAGACATAGAACGACTAAAAACGAGTAAATATACAGTGGAAGAATTGACCGAACAAAAATCACGAGTTATAGGCGAATGGGAAGGAAACGAACTACAGATACATAATGGAAGATATGGTATATACGCACAATGGGGTGATAATAAGAAGAGTCTATCCTATATAAAGAAACCATTAACAGAACTGACGTTAGAAGATATAACACAATGTTTATCAAAACCAGAAAAAGCAGAAACAAGCTCCATATTGAGAATATTAAACAACGAATTCAGTGTAAGAAAGGGCAAATATGGTCCATACGTATATTACAAACGCGATGATATGAATAAACCTGTGTTTTACAACATAAAGAATTTCAAGGAAAGTTTTACATATTGTAAACCAGAAATTTTAATTCAATGGATATGCGACACGTATAATATATCAAGGTAAGATATAGCAGTATGGAATTGGAAAGATTTTTCTTATATTATGGAATTACATTACAAATCATATTATGTATATTTTTATTTAATACAAAACTAGAGTGGGCGTTATTAATATCTATGTTTTACATAACAATTATTTTCACATATGGATTAGTTTCAGAAATTAGTAATCAATCATCAACAAATGAATTCATACGCAATTTCACTGATTCAAATGCAATTAAATCAATTAAGGAAATTATAAAATCATACACAGGGTTTGATGTATCAAATTATATGAAATATCTTATAGTGGTTCCATCTCTATTTAATTTAGCATCAATAAAATTAATAACAAATTATGATGGTAATAAGAAGATACACAAAAGTAAATCAAAATTAAAGCAATTGAATAGAGTAAAGCAATTAATTTACGCGAATATATTCATAACAGCAATTGTAATAATATTTGGATTAACACCATCTCTTATACCAATTGCTATACCAATATTAATTCCGTTATATTCACTTGGCTTGTTATATATAATATCATTAGCTGAATTAATAGCAAGTATAATAGTATACATATCATATTAGACGGAACACACTTAAAGTTTATATCAAATATTATCATAATGAAATTTTACGAATCACATTATGAGGATTATCTAGAATCAGTAAACAAGTCTAATATTCACCCAGAGCTAGAAATAATACATAATAATTTACCAAAGCACGTTTCACAATTAGGTAATTTAATCGTATATGGACCACCCGGTGTTGGAAAATATACACAAGTTCTCCGTATTTTACAGAAATACAGTCCAAGTGGATTGAAATATGATAAGAAAATAACCGTTCAAACGGAGAAATTAGATTACACTTATCATATAAGTGACATTCATTATGAAATAGATATGTCACTACTTGGCTGTAATTCAAAAATTTTATGGAGAGATGCTTATTCTCAAATAGTGGATATAATATCTGTAAAGAACGACAAATGTGGTGTGATAGTATGTAAAAATTTCCATATGATACACACCGAATTATTAGAAACATTTTACAGCTACATGCAACAGCAGGGTGCCGGAATTCATTTGAATTTCATACTAATAACAGAACATATCAGTTTCATACCGAACAATATACAGAATGTATGCCACGTAATTAATATAAGAAGACCTACGAAAGACCAATATTTAATGATAGACCATAGTCGTCAGGAAGACGAATTCACAAACCGTATATCTCGTATAACTTACGATTTACGATTTCCAAATATACAAACAAAGGATATACTTGATAATATAGAAACAAGCGACATAATCAATGGAAAGGAAGTAAAGTCATTCTCATTAATTAAGGACAGTGATATACCAACAGATATTTTTAATATCATATGCGACAACATCATAAAAGAAATGAAAAATCATAATAAAATATCAATGAGTGGATTCCGCGATTTAATATATGATATGTTAGTATACAATTTGGATATTGCGGAATGTATATGGTATATATTGTATTATTTTATTCAGAATGAAAATATTCCAGATGATATTGTATCAGAATTATTGGACCGTTGTTATGTATTCTTGAAATATTATAATAATAACTATCGTCCAATTTATCACTTAGAAAGTATTTTATTTTACTTTATAGTGAAAATATACAAATATGAACGAAATTAGAGCACGAATTGTATTGGGAATAGATAATGAAATAAATATAACACCAGATTTATTAAAACGACAATATAGAATAAATGCGCTAAGATTTCACCCAGATAAAAACTCATCACCAAACGCGAACGAACAATTCTTATTGGTAAAAGAGGCATATGATTTTTTATCAGACAACAAAGCACCAATAGAGAACACATCATATGCGGATATACTGAGAGAATTCTTAAATACAAAGTCACCTATAATTCACATAATAATAACAAAATTATCAAACATATGCAGAGAAAAGGCATTCCAATTAATTAATTCAATAGATAAATTAATATTAATGGATATATATAAATTATTACTATCACATAAGGAAATACTATATGTTCCAGATTACTTGATAGACGAAATACGAAAAATATTAATTTCTAAAACACAAGGAGATGAGCGATATATACTCAATCCATCATTAGAAGATTTATGGGAAAATAACGTATATAGATTAGTTGTAGATGAACGCATATATATGATTCCATTATGGCATAATGAATTAGTATATGATAATTCGGGTTGTGATTTATATGTGAAATGTAATCCAATATTACCGGATAATATAGAAATAGACCAAGATAATAATTTAATCATAGCACTTGAATACAAGATTGCGGATTTATTACAAATTGATAAAACAATAGTAGTTGTAGGTGGTCGTGAATTTATAATTCATAATAATGAATTGCGAATTGTAAAATATCAAACACTTACACAAGTTGGAATTGGTATATCCCGAATAAATTCCAAAAATATATATGAAATATCAACAAAAGGTGACGTAATATTTCATATATTTTTGCATTGATAAATTATATATAATTAGTATATATAATGAGTGCCGAATATCTTCGTCGTGCTTGTTTTTTATCTTTATTTGCGTATTTATATGGTGAACCGAGTGATTCATCTCGGTTTGATAAAACAAGTTTGATACAATTCACAAACGCGGAACTACAATTAAACTTTGAAAAAAGCATAGGAGAACAAATTAATTCATTTAAAAAAATGAAACTGAAACGAGGTATGGACGATTATTATAATTCACTGTTTTCATCTGCAATGGGAGATAAATTTTACGATACTTTATTTCTAGAATACAATTTCCAAAATAAACTTGGTGGTGAATGTTATATATTTCGTCGCGGAAATGAAAAATATATAGTATTTCGCGGGTCGGATACACCAATAGACATTTGGATTGATGCAACTATAGAATCAGTTCCTTTAATTGTAGGAGATGTTCTTACTAATGAGGATATTCGTGTTCATAGAGGTTTTTTAGAACAAATGAATAATTATAATTTTTTTAAACAAATAATAAAAGGAATAGACCCACACGATGGTATGGACGTGTATATAATAGGGCATAGTTTAGGTTCTGCTAGTGGACTACTACAAGGATATTATATGCACCACGCGTTGGATAAGATGGATATAAGTATTTCCATTGTATCTGTTGGTGGCCCTATAGTGGGAACTTCAACCTGGTGTAAATCATTTAACGATATATTTTGTAGCGGAAACAGGAAACGTCGTTTTGATAGATTAATTAACGAACGAGATATAATACCTAATATACATACATTTACACTTGAGTTATTAGATACTACTCCATTAGTAAAATTAATTTCATCAAAATTAGAACCACCATCATCAAAACTAATACCTGATTTTACTTTAGCAAGGTATTTAAACAAATATACATTTGATTATAAACACGTAGGATATGAAACGTGGATTATTCGCAGTGAGTCATTCGTTATGTTTGGTGATACGTGGGTTGCTGAAAATCCGGAGTTGGAATGCGTAAAAAACGAAAAACATATATTTGTTACACCTACAATAATGGATTTATTAAATATAGCAGAAGTTCATATGATAGAATATCAAAAATGGTTGTGTTCGGCGAAAACAAAAATAAAAACAAAAACCCATATAAAATAATAATAGAATATATTATACCAAATAATGGATTTAACTGATATTTCAAAACATTCAAACAAAACGGACTGTTGGGTAGTGATTAACAATAAAGTTTACGATGTAACAAAATACTTAGACGAACACCCGGGTGGTTCAGATATTATTTTAGATTGTGCGGGTAAAGACGCAACAAGCGAATTTACACAGATAGGTCATTCAAAGAATGCAATCAAAATACTTGATAAATATGAAATCGGACAACTAATACAACCAGTAAACGTTGAAAAAAAAGAACAGACACGGACACTATTTAATACTATATGGGAATGGTTATTTCCACCAAAGCCTGATACAAGAGCTCATTTAATTCAACGCTCGCAAATTACACACGACACAATCCGTTTAATGTTTGTTGTTCCAAGAATAGATTTAAAATGCGGACAACATATAATATGCTCCAATGGCGATATAAAACGGAAATACACACCCGTCCACACGACACATAATTCATTTGATATTATTGTAAAAGTTTATGATACAGGAGGTATGAGTTCATATTTAAACACGCTACAAATTGGTGATAGATTAACTGTATCAGAACCTGTTGGAAATAAAATATACCTAGGAAACGGAACATTTTCAAATATGAATATACAGGCACAGAAAATTTTAATGATTTGTGCTGGAACAGGTATAACTCCAATGTATCCTATACTGCGTAAAATAGTAGATAATTGCGAAAAGATACAAGTGAATATATTGTATGTAAATAAAACGGAAAGTGATATAATATTACAAGACGAATTAGACCATATATGTTTGAAATCATCAAATATAACAATTAAGTATGTATTTACACGAGTAACAAAACAAGTAAAACAATCATTATATGGACGTCCAACAATTGAAATGATTTCAAATCTGGGTGGTTGTGATATTGCTCTAATTTGCGGACCAACTGGTTTTAATGACTCAGTAGCGAATATTTGTAAAGAGCTTGAATACCCGACGCAAGTATTCTAACCAATGAATTTTATATATGGAAAATACATATATAAAAGTATAGTTATAAATATTAGAAATGACTACAGCTGAATTATATAAACGCATATTATTAGAAACTCCTACATACAAAGAACTTATCGTAAATCATAATACACAAAGCGATAAATTAGCAATCATTATTGACCCACGATATGATGAATTAATGGAATCTGTGATAGAAAACTTTATGTATTTTATGAATCCTCAAGGCTGGAATCTGATGATTATATCTTGGAAAGGACACAAGAAAACAGTTACGACAAGGTTTCCAAATTGTATATTCATTGGAATAGACGATAATAAAATATATATGAATGAAAGAGGAGAACCAAATATATCAATAGATTCTTATAATTCAATACTGCTAGACGTAGATTTCTGGAATGGATTATCATCAGAATACATTTGTATATTTCAAAAGGATTGTATAATGTTTAAAATGTTTCCAGAATATTTTTTAAATTATGATTTTTGTGGTGCAAGTTGGTATACCAAAGACGTTTCTTTATTTAACGGGGGAATAAATGGTGGGTTCTCTTTACGTAAGAGAAGCGCTATGATAAGTTGTATTGAAAATATTACGTTTGATGTAATTGAAGAGTATCGTAGAAATACACTATATAATCCATCAGTTATTTTCAAAGGTATAAATCGTGAACTTCTTAAACTTCCATTGAAAAAGAACGAAGATGTGTTTTTTACATATGCGTGTGAAATACTACATAAAATGATTCCAGATGATATACATCGTTCGTTTTTAGCGATTGAAGCATTTTATAATCCAGATACGTGTGTATATCACGGTTGGCAACATAATTATCATAATAAGGAAATGGCAAAATTATTATTAAAAAAATCAACACTATTTAGCTGGAATTGGGAATAAATTTCCGACATCAGGTATGTCGCTTGTAATATAACAAGCAATAGCGAGTGCATAAATAAACAATTCAATCCGTATTATGAAATCATTAGAACCAAATACAATATAGAGAGTGTATAGAATCAAACATAGAGTCATAACAAATCGTTTTCGGTTCTCTTGTAATAGTTTATGTGAAATATTACGGATAAATCGAAAACGTATTTCGGTAATAGTAATATTATCATCACAACGATGTGCTACTAATTGTATAGAAGCATATTGTGTTTTAGCGATATATATAACAAATGAAGTATTATTCAATTGTATAATATCATTTTCAAATAAGACGCCAGACCACCGAAATTTCCAATTCGGTGTTTGGATATTAAATGTTATTCGTTCTGAAGGAACATTATGTATAAACTCTATAGGAATTGATGAAAGTGAAAATACTAAATAAATTTTCTCTTGAAACTCATATATTTTGAATGTATCCGAAGAAACACTTTCATTTGTATTTGACATAAATTCTACAGACGTTTGAGAATGGATACGCTTCTTTATTTCATCAGTGAATAGTATATCGTCCGTAAATAATCGTGATGTTTGCGACAGATGTATGAAATCACGCACAGTTAAGAAAGTAGATAAATATAATAATAAATAAGGGTCTTCAATCATACGCAAGCATATAATATAAACATTATATTATATGAATCAATTCAATTTTGTTTTATGAGTTGCGACCCAACAGTCATACCATTCTCGTTTAATTGCGTCATAAAACCCTTGTTCTGTTGAGAAATCTGATGGATTTATAGGTTTAGAAATCATTGTTTGTATAGACACTCCTCGTTTTGCATGCAATTTCTTTTCACTAAACGCTACTTCTTTATTAGAACTGATACATAACTGAACTGGATATCGTTTATCAAAATAAATTGCTTTTAATAATCCATATT
>JACCDO010511806.1_pt1 | contig 11956 bp, 7 predicted proteins | sample 7446101 | NCBI WGS metagenome assembly JACCDO01 (sample SAMN15323440, study PRJNA562643) | freshwater metagenome | isolation source: river surface water | place: USA:Blue River Watershed | collected 2017-08-16 | reverse complement strand
GAGCCCTGGGTGCACATGATTATTCAACATTTCTACGTTTGTGTCGATAGTGACGCGCATTATTTATTTAATTAAAGAAAAAAAGTGCTATTAGAATCAAATGGAATCCGTTAGCCTTAATTGAATTGTCGTCAAAAAAGCTTCAGTCATAACTGTATCCGGGTGGCTTGCCCCTAACACTAATGTCCTTCTGTCAAAGCATTCTTTATACATTTCCTCAGCTTTTACCACTCGACCAATTAAGTTGTAATGCATTGCTAAATTCGCCATTGATTCAAGTGTAGCTGGGTGATCAGTTCCTAAGACGTTCTTTCTTTTATTGAAACATTCCAAGAACAATTTCCCAGCTGCTTTCTTTTGGCCACGAATCGACATGACGAGACCCAGTCTATTCATAACTTCCAACGTTTCACCATGGTTGTCACCAAAAACTTTTTTATGCATTTCAAAGCATTTAGAATAGATATTCTCAGCTGCGATAAAATTACTCTGTTCAGAATAGATGTATCCTAGATTACTCATGACCAATAATGTTTCGGGATCGTTTTCTCCAAACAAAACAACGCTATTATCTAATTGCTCTTTGCATATTTTTTCTGCCGCAGAATAATTTCCTAATTCTCTTTCAACATAAGCAAGAAAGTTCAATGAATCATATAATATGCAATTGATCGGGTCGCTAGAATCATTGATTACGCTCTTGCAATTTCTAGTACACTCATTTAATACGAGCTTTGCTGTTTTGAATCGTCCTCTCTGGACCAAGCAATCAGCCAACAACATGCTGCATTGAAGTGTATCAAAGTGATATTCTCCATATTTTGCTTTTATCTCTTCGTATCTTAGTTTCATCATTGCTTCTTCCATTGAACATTCTTGTTGATCTTTATGAACACATTTCGTAGTACTGTAATTATTACAACACTCGAGTTTATGATGTTTCCAATGTGTCTTTTGGCATACTTGATCGCAATAGTTTGTGCTATTGCAGCCTCCACACAACTTCATTGCTCCTTCTGCCTTGCAGGAAGCACAGATCGGCATCGTTACAATAGTACACTTTGATGAAACTGACACTTCTCTTTGAAGTCTTGTCACACTAAAAATGAATTTCTTGAGTTAAAATTCGTTTGTGCACCCCGAAGTGTACACCAAAAACCGGACCTGAAAACTAGTTGTTAATGTTTTGAAAGTGATGTGGTTTGAAATTAAATATTGTTCAAATTTGCAGCACTCTTGTGCAACCTTGAATGGTTTCAGCTGCAAGAGGGCATTCTCCCTAGCAATTGCATATTTGAGATTGCAGAAAAACAAAATCCGTAGACGTAGAAACACTTCCTTGCTAACTTTATTACTAAACTTCTTCCCAGCACTTACAGCAACTTCGATTCCCAAAAGAAGTTCCCTATTTACGCTTTTTCGTCCACACCCTACCAAAATTTTGACTCAAAAAAGGGAACTTTAAAAAAGGCTTCCTTAAAAGGTACGTAGAGTCTACCGTAGAGACTCTACTTTAGACTACACCAAAACATCGTGGAATCAATTGTTCAGTATGGATTCCACCCAAAATTATGCTACTGAAACTGCTGGTAGAGATGTTGAAAAACTGAAAGAAATGACCTCGACGATCACTCAATTGCTGAAAAGGTTAAATGACAAAATAGTGACATTGACTTCGCAATCTTTGAGTGAAATCATATCATCTGCTGAGATTCATGCAACCAACGCAGAACTTGATGAGATATTTGGATCCTTTAGAAGTCTTTTCCAGGAAGTTTCTACTGCATGCGTAGAGGTCACCCAAGAACAATTCGATAGTAATAGGGTTGAAATAGCAGAAATATTCAATGTATTCAAAGGATTTAGGGCGATATTAATTAATCTAGTTGATAATATAACGCCAGTTTTTACCAACCAAAATAATTTCTTAACACAGAGTGCTCAAAAAAGTGTCACTGAGCATAAGTTTGATGAAGTAGATGCATTTCGGAAAGCAATAGACCTTGTTACTGTGACAAAAGCTAATGTCGACACGTTGGTTAGAGCATTTATGCCAAATCTTAATTCGTTTTATGAAACTATAGATGAAATAATGAAGAGCTTTCTAAAATTTAATCTTAAAACCTTCCCAAATGCTACCGAAACATCTCAAGTTAGTCGTAAACGCTGGAGGGACGACTTGGCAATGGAAGAAGAAAAAGCAGGCATAAATACCCATTTACCTTCGGCGCTTAACTTGTTGAAATGCTTGATATGTGATGCCGCCACGAACGGCTCGAAGTACATAGTCGTAGCTCTTGAAAAATCAGTGACTGCTTTAAGTGTGTTTTACGACTACCGCAAAGATTGGAACGTACTAAGACTAGACCCACTTTGGTTACAATATAACTCCAATTGGCCTCAAAAAAGTGAATATAGCGTTCATTATCTTAACAGTATTAAGTCTATGGGTATCGATATCAGTGACGTGGCGCGATTTTACCAAGTTTGGGATGATGATATTGGTTGTTGCAAGATCAGGGGAGAATTGATAAAACTAGGATATAAGATCGGTTCGGTTACATTATCGAAACCAGTAATTACGTCAAATAGTGGCTGTGTGGATGATGCTGCTTTCAATAAATTCATTGGTGCTACCGGTGGTACCGAAACGTATATTTCTGATGCATTCAACAAGCTTGCTGACGGATCAGTGGCATTTCAGCCTGGTTCCTTAGTTATTAACTTATGGAGCGATGAACGTCTCTTTGCGGATCCTATTGTTGAAATCCTCACTCGCGGATATTTATATCCGTTTTTTAAGCACCAGTCACTCGAACAATTATTCCCATTTTTCTATATAAAACCTGATATGAGTCACTATGTAGATGTACCTAATCGAGGTGGTTTGTATCGTAAAGAGGATACTGCAGAAGACACAACTCATTCCGGCTACCATCACAACTCTCTGGTAAAGACCGTTAGAGTTATTGGCGACGCCAAGCCTGTTGTCTACCGCGATCTTCGCAAGCTGGTAGCAGAGGGGAAACAGGATAATAAAATCGAGAAATTCGAAATAATAGTGTATGATTGTACCTTTAAAATGGGGAATATCCAATGGGTGGAACTCCCAATAGTTAGGTAAGCATGTGAGTGTAGCGACCAATAGCAGATCATGCTGTCCTAGTAGAGGGGCACAAGATCAATTATAGAAGACTGGGTCGTGTCAATCGTGATGTAATATAAATACTTTCTAGACGTAGAAAGAGAGATTCTTCTGTGCACTTTTTACTCCACACCCAGGCATTTTGTAAAAAACAAGGAAGGAAAAAAACGAGGCAAAAGAACCATACCATACTATTAAATGTCTGCGCAGCATGCGCTGGATGAGATTCACTCGCTCGTCGGAAGGTACCCCATGTGTAACAACTATCTTTCTCTTCTCATTCTTGTGTTACAGGTTCCGAAGTATCGACATTGAGGGACTGAAGAACATGCCACCAATCGCCAAGCGATCGCTGGTGGGTTACCTGCGCGATATTAATGCTTTAGGTGAAAGATTATTCAATAGCGATGGGGTCAATGCGATGAAAGTGTTGAAAGAGCTCGAGGATATTTCTCGTGCACTACATCGATTGGAACAGAAATATAATATTGTAGAAGCTATTAGTGAACCAGTTGAAACACTGGTTGGTAAAGAGTTACAATTGAATTCAATGAAAGATGAAAGATCTATTTCTTTAGTAAATATCATCAATAAGGTGAAATCAATTGAAAAAACGTTTGATTTTCAGTTAAAATTACATCAAGAAAAGAAAGTATTGGCAAAGAAAACAGGTACAATTGACTCAACTTTTACCTATGGGACTACGTCATTCAACTGCTTTGCTTCGTTGATGGATCATCATTCCATGAAAGCTATCTATGGTATCAAAGAACCCAGAGTTGTCATATTTGGATCGTCCCAGGGACTACTAGCTCATTATACTAGCTACTTTCTACCGCATGCAAAATGTATACGTGGTATTGAGATCATGCCGTGCTTACACAATCTTGCGCAATCTCTACTCACAGAGGATTCAAATTGTTTCAACAATATAGCTTTCAACTTGCAGGATATGTTCACACATAACATCGCTGGTTATGACATGGTAGTGCTCACATCTCTGTGTTGGGACAAGGAAACTAGACAAAAAGTAGCGCACAAGTTAAGCACCGAGTTAGACCGGGAGTGCGTCATCATCGACTATCGTGCTGACACATTTGCGGAATTCGGGTTGGACCAAGATAACAGTTACTACACCAGTAGTAGTGACAGCAAGCGACAGTCAGACCGCATCATATCGAGATGCGATGCTGCGGTTTTGAGAGAGATCCTGTACGACGCATTATTGGATTCCAATAAGAGCAGAAGCGATGTCTTGCGACAACCAAAGCGGTTCAAACTAGTAGGATTAGTGGAGGGAGACGTGTCGTGGACGAGCAATCAACGATTATATATTTATGTTACCGTTGAATAGAGAATATATGTATATTGTTATGCCATGTGTATTTTGTTTAATATTTTTTCGTTTTCTTTGTTGTTCTATTTGCTAATTTATCACCGTCATTCGACACAACCGAGACGACTCGACTCGCATTACCGCCATTGAGCAGTTCGCGTACGTCTTTAAACTTGCGATCGTCACTCGCTTTCTCCACTATTTTGTTGTGTTTGTCACCATAATCTCGTGATTTTGCGTCACTTCTATTTTGATGACCGCCTCGAGGACCTTCGTTACTGCTTGGTCGCTTCGAGTCCACTCTACGGTCGCCATCTGACCGTTTCGAGTCCACTCTACTGTCGCCTTCTGACCGTTTCGAGTCCACTCTACTGTCGCCCTCTGACCGTTTCGAGTCCACTCTACTGTCGCCTTCTGACCGTTTCGAATCATTTCTTCTATCTCTTGAATCGCCTCTATTATGTTTGCGTTCTCTTGAATCATCTCTCCGCTTTCTATCTCTTGAATCATCTCTCCGCTTTCTATCTCTTGAATCATCTCTCCGCTTTCTATCTCTTGAATCGCCTCTAATATTTTTGCGTTCTCTTGAATCACCTCTGCGACCTCCTGCGTCAGCACTATCAACACGACCACCACGTGTACCACCATCATTTCTTTCTCTAGACCTCGAGCGAGACTTATCATTAGGTGGTCGTCGATCTCTATCACGCGAGTCATATCTTTTCCTCTCGTTACTTCTACTTCTATACTTTGAACCTTGTTGTCTATCGCGGGAATCCCTTCTGTTCCTGCTCCTACTTCTCGACCCATCACCATGTCTCCTTCGATCACCTTCATTTGTTTCCGTTTCACTATATCCTGCATTTGCTCCATCGCCGCGATGATTATTACGATTGAATCTCTCATTATCATAGCCACGTCCACCACCTCGATAACCACGACCACCACCTCGGTAACCTCCTCTGTTACGATCATCGTAATTAGCTAGTTCATTTTTTTTTTCTTCAATTTGTAATTTCTTTTCCATTTCAAAATCTTCACGCGACATTGGTGGAGGGAACGTTTCACGCGGTGGTGGTGCTACACCTGGTGGTAAAGGCATTAATCCCGAACCCCAAGAAGAAGCGTCAAAGGAGGGTCCCATCATATATGGAGGAGGGAACTGGACAGGTGGAATATATGGTGGGTTTGTTGATGAATATGGTTGAGCGTGACTAGAAATGGGATACTGACCGTATCCAAAAGGAGTTGCAGTTGCATAGCCTTGTGTCGCTGCTCCTTCTTTTTTAGATTTGGATTTTATATACTCACTAACTGAGTTACGGATATCTTGTCTTACTTTAAGACTATCCAATCCAATATTTTCCTTATGACACAATGGACAAGTAAGATTATTTTTTAATAGTGCTAACCTAATAGTATCATCATTTACACACTTACTACAACATGGTAATGAAACGGCATCTTTTAATATTGCACCATTAATAACACATTTCAAATATTCCGGTACTTCACTCATGTTGAGGGCGGTCGTCGCCTTGATGGTGTCGCCAATCGCGGCGAGTCTTCGTAAACCTTCCGATGAATTCTCAATAATATCAAAGGTTCCATCCTTATTAGGGATCACTGTTTTATTTCTAATATCAATACCATCCAGTGATGTAACGGTTAGTGCAACTTTCTTGGTGGGGTTGTTATGCAAAGGAATGCTGTCGTCTAGCAGCTGGCCTTGTTGATTAATGAAATTGGGACATTTGTTAGGATAATGACCTACTTTCCCGCATAATGAACAATGATAATTAACTGCAGCGGAGGATTGATTGTAACTCCAAGACTTGTTGTTGCCGTAACTATAGCTTTCAGTTCTATGCAATATAAATTGATAAATAAGTAAAATGAAAGATAGAACTAAAAAGCGTGAAATGTAAAAATATGTGTACATCAGCGTGAAAAGAATTAGTGATATAATGTGAGTAAACATACATGTCCACGGCGGCTTCTATAATAGTATCGTCTTCGACATTACTTTCATCTAGTTTATCATTCTCGTCATCATTAGATGGAGCGAATTCTGTTGTCGGGACACTGCTTTTTTCCTGGTCTATCGAATTAATGGGATCCTGAGTATCGATTGGAATGGCAGAAGTAGTCGCGACAGCAGTAGTTGCAGCACTTAATCTAGCAAGTAAACCAACACCCACAGGAGGGATTCGCTTAATGACTACCTGGGCACCATTTGTAACCAAACAATCATCATCTTCATAATCAATACCAGTATTATCATCAGTAACTTTTAATTCAAAATCCATTTTTTGATTAAATGCTTTGATCGTAATTATTTCCCGTTTTAACTCCAGCAGTTTTATGCCTGCACCTTTAAAGAAATATGTTAAATTATCATTGTAGCACAATAAAACTAAAAGGAGGAATGTTGCGAGATATAAGGTTGTACGGGAGACTGAGTGTGTGTTTGCGCAATCGCGGAAAAAGGATCAAGAGCGCTGGTGTCTACAGAAAGAGGGAGTGACAAGGAGGAAATCATATGCAGCAGCAGAGTAAGGAGCGGGAGTGTAAAACGAAGCGTGCATTGGCATGACAAGTATGCAGCGGTGTGACAATGACTGCAGTCGCGGAACAAAAAGGAAGAGTGTATTACTCAGGCAAGATGTGAAAGCAGTGGGGACGCACCATCAAAGTGCACAGGGCACAGCTGCTTGCCCTTGTCGGTGTGCAACCGGAAGTTGATAGTCGACGCCATTTCGACTTATGGTTTGACTATTTTTCGCTTTGCAATCATGGATGGGACCGGTCGGCCTTCAAGGTAAGGGTTTAACAATTTGCATATTTTAATACACTGATATGAATTTGTGGGACTTGTTACACTTTATTTGCTCCCAGCAATGAGCTCAGCACGCCCCTAATTAGTTAACGGATGTCGCATATGTAAGTCGATAATTAATGGGTGCAAGTAGGAAAAAGAAAGTTGGATATACACATTAGGTTATAACTCGCCGATCCTGCAAATTTAATATACCTTACGATCCTTACTAGCGACAATTACACAATGAGTGCTTCCAACCAACAATTAATTGTTACATTCAAAAATTGCTTCCATCCTGGGTGTGGTTTATGATAATTTTTTCTTCCTCACGCGATTGCGTTTAATTTGCCGTGCGCACAAGTTAGAACAAACAAGGAGAATGATCGCGGCAGCTCCCGCCGCGGTTGCCAAGATCAAGATGAAGCTGCACCGTCTGAAAGAGCAGGCTGCAGACAAGCCCACCATCACGGTGTTGGAGGACGTGGCTGGTGCAACCAGTCAAGCACCTACTCCACCAGATGCGATGACTGCCCCTTATGAGCTCACAGTTACTGTGAAAGCTGGTGCAGATTTGATGATTGCAGATATTATATCGAGCGATCCTTATGTTACAGTGTCAATTGGTGATACATTAATGGGTAGAACAAGAGTTATATTTAAGAATCATTTATCGCCTAAATGGGAGGAAACATTTACCACCAAATTGTATCATACAGATCACTACTTGTACTTGCGTGTTTATGATGAAGATTTTTATAAAGCTAATGATTTTATGGGAATGGTTAAGTATCAACTTGATGAAACTTCCATCGATGGGGTAAAAATTGAAAATTTTCCATTAGTAGGAATCGATGGTACTACACCTATGAAAGGAACTTTATCATTCTCCGTATCTATCAAAAAAGCACTGGATGTTGTTAAGATTGCAAAAGCAATGCCTAATATTGACGCCTCTGTGCTACAAAAAGTTAATGAAATACTTAGTAATGCGGAGTATTCCTCGTTAAAACAATGTATTATTGATACCATTCGAACCGATAGTGACTTATTGCGCTCCGATCTGTTTGATCCGAATTCGTTATACGACTTACTGGATGACGTCAATTACATTTACGGTATCTTCCATCGATTCCTTGAAAAGCAAACAGGTGGTAGTATTAAAAAAAGTGTACCACCAAGTCCGTCTTCTAAAAGCTCAAAAGGCAGTAGTAAACGAAAGAATTTTCACTATATCAACACGGTGCCCGACGTCCCAATAAGCATCAACCTTGCAACCGCATCAAAGTCGTCAGCCAGTAAAACGTACAGACATTTCTATGAACACAAAAATTTTAGTTTTCCATTTTCCAAGTTTGGATTACGATTGTATGGTAGCCACGGCACTGTGTACGTTGCGTTCCCCAACAAGTTGGTGCTGTATCACTGGTTGGCATTCATTCGGATACACCACAATATTGACGAAGGACAAGCTATATGCGATGAAGTTGTCTGTGATATTACGGTATCCCACGCTGGTGGTACTTTCGGTGGTCGTGGTAGTATTCATGCTGACAATCCACACGAGATAGTCGTGAAAAACCCTGATACAAATGCAGTGCTAACCACCGCGAATATTGCCAATTTGTCGTGCATTGATGTCTCTTCCAGTGCACCGAAGTACACCGAGAAGTTACTGAAACTGTCCATTCTTGACATGACTAACGTCACAGGAAGCAGTTATAAAAACCTAAATCTGGTTCTTCGCGGTGGATCGTTGCTGTATAAGACGCACCCGTCATCGCCCCATAATAGCACCAAGAATTCATATACGTGGAATGAGTCAGTGCACATGAACATGGAAGATTACGATCTTGAGGATGATAAACAGTCCAAATGTTTATTTTTCCACGCATTTAATGTGCCTAACTTGACCACTCCCACCACGCCCGTTTGTCAAGGATACGTTTCGTGCAACGAGTTGTACAAAAGTGTCAAGAATGGCGATGGTATGGTCAAAGTGAAGCTAGTTCAAGGGATGAAGCTAAGGGTCATACTGCACTCCGCTATTAGTGTACCGTTAGATAAGCATCCAAGTGCAACGTCAGTCATTGCAAAATGTAAACTAGTAAAAATGGTTGGTAAAACGGAATGCAAGAAATTAATGAAAGCGCAAGTTACAACGGTGAATGTCAGCACGAAGAACAATAAAACGATTAAATGGACGGGTCCAGATGACGGACACGCCTTTGATTTCAGCGCTACAACAGAGGAATTGCAGCGATGCACGCACATCAAGGTAGAGCTGTTTGTTAGCAACCCTAATCTTACCGAGTATGTTACCAATCACGGTGCTGCCGATATATCCATTGGAATGGTGTATATTGGTTTGGATAAATTCAGATCTAATCGTCGCACGTCTACCTTTCCATTGACACACGGACAAGAGACTGACCACACCACACCAAATCCCTACAGCATTGGCAGCAGCAGCACGAACGACAGCATGGGGACACTGAAACTATCTCTGGAGGTCAATACCTCATCTAATATCATTGGTGAGTTGCAGCTCAAATCGGAGATAGTGATGGCGAATGAATACCAACGACTCTATCCAGCGGATGGCATCTCCGCCGGTGACATCACCAGCAACAGTGGCAGCGACCATATGGAGTCCGTTTATGTATCAATGAGCCATGAAAACTTCAAGATTCACATCAATCGTAATATGGAACATGAGAAAAATATTCATCGAATAGGAGCTGAGGCTCCTGCTACCACCTTTTCGCTGCCGTTACAACAAGTGACCGTTGAATCCTTGGATGACGCCATGCGAACGACACCAAAAAAAGGTATATTTGCTAGCCTATGTGGTTGTGGTAGCAGTGATGCTGTGGTGAATAGCAACACGCCTGGTTCACCCGACCACGTTGATGGCAGTCCAAAGAAACTGTCACCTAGTTATGGATTAAGACAGAAACGGTTTTCTTCAGGAGGCAAGTTTGCCACCATTTTAGGGTTCTGTAAGGAGCGTGAAAACATGGACGAGGCGGAGGTTGTGATACCATACGAGCAAATCATGGACGTGACTATCATCACGCCTTCTATCATATCCCTCGTCATTCAAGTGCATCGTTACTTTGGTGCGAAGAGCAATGGCGAAGACGACTTCAAGCCTATCAGTTACATGCTTTATGTAAGTAATTGTGATGCATATAGCTTGGAAGAAATTATCAAGGAGCGGAAGGACAATGACGACTATCGTCGACGTATGTGTGAGAAGTTATCCAATGCAATCGCGGCATTAGCATCATCATCCAAGTCCTCCGCATTTTCACTATTAAAAACGGCTTCTACTGCAACCATTGTGGACGATGACACGATCCCCGATACGGTTACCTTGCCAGATGAGTTGGAGTTCTTAACCATCTTAGAAGCGGATCTAGATAAGTTTAAAATCGAACAAAGTTGGATCTCATTGCATAATTACGGCAACACACTGGACACCCTAGCAGCCAAGCGACTGGCCTTCATAAGCAAACGCAAAGCCGCCTTAATGCGAAGAATAAGTCGATTGAGGCTGTACATCATACTCTTCATCGACTCGTTCTCGTGTATCGGCAGTAATTTGGTGGAGTATAAGCGGGAGTCCATCCAGGAAGTCATCAAATACGACTTGAAACAGGCTAAAAAATGTGTTACCAATGACGAGATCAGCACCGCCAGCTGTAGAATGGGGTACATTTTAGATATTTGTGAGAAGCGTTTCAAGGAGCTGTTACTATACGGTCTGAACACGGAAGAGTCGTTGCTATGCGAGTGTTTAGAGTATACTATCAACTCCTATCTAGTGGAAACCGTGTCTATTATGGGGAAATTCTTTGACACCAAATCGTTGCGGAACATGAACGGATTGACGAATAAGAAGCTATTGATTATCACGTTTATGCGACAGAATTCGCAACTGTCTGATATCGTGCGGCAGCCTCTGCGACCATACAACCTAGTAGCATCACCCAAGCCTGATTTGCAGCTCTACCTGAACTTGAAGACATTGATTGGATGGTACGCACAGGTGATCCGGGCGGAGATGTTCGACAATATTGATCGCACTCTTTCGCTGTGGAAGGACAAGACGAAGGATGCCGCTGGCAAAATGTCGAATTACACCAGCGTTAGTCTGCCGTGGACGCCTGATCGGATCAATGGCGACACTGGTTTGTTCTACTCCGCAATACCCGAGGACTGTGTTAGTCAACTATCCGTTTATTTGGATCAAGATGAGAATAAAGACATGAGCTTGAACGCGTTACGTGAGCTGTTCAAGGACCAGATATCTCAACTAGACAGTCTCCTTTCAATGGCATTTGCGAAATGCTTTGTGTATCTTGGTGAATGCTATTTTGCTGCCTTACAAAGTACTTCTTGGTCTGAATGGAATCAAGTGCAAATATCATCACCCTCTCGATCAGGCAAAGCAATTGATATGAAGGAGAAGGAGAGAGAAGAGCTAGACCAACGCATCGAGTGGCTGTGCAGTGTGGTCAACGATGCGCACCGGATAAACAATCAAAATATGATCAAAGTAGTGTCTGAAAGAACACCTAGTGAGAAGAATAAGCGGCAAAGCACCGTGAACGAGCTCATAGGCACGGTCACCAAGTCGTACAAGATATTC
>JACCDO010627466.1_pt1 | contig 11957 bp, 13 predicted proteins | sample 7446101 | NCBI WGS metagenome assembly JACCDO01 (sample SAMN15323440, study PRJNA562643) | freshwater metagenome | isolation source: river surface water | place: USA:Blue River Watershed | collected 2017-08-16 | reverse complement strand
GCAGATCTTCTGTGGGAAAAAGAAACGAGGATGTGTTTTACACAATTGCGTGTGAAATATTGCACAAAAAAATGGTGCCGATAGAGAAACGCCCCAAATTCGCAATCGAATGCGAATTTGACGAAGATACATGTTTTTATCATGGATGGAATAAGGGGTATCAAACAGAAGCGCAGGCGCGAACTTTGCTTAAGCACTTTGCTTAGGCAAAGATCCCGTTAGTGCACACGTTTCTGTGTTTTGGCGCGCGCATATTTGCGGCGTTTTTGACGACATTTTTTGGTTTTTCTGCCGCCTTTGAGTTTCTTTTTCTCAGCATCAATTGCATTAACGATGCTTTCCAGGGCATTTAGTTTAATAATATCACTTTCTATTTGTCCTTTTTCTGTTTCACTTATATTTGGTTTACTTTTTTCGTTATTTTTTTTTGCAATTGCACTACTAATTTTTACACTTGCATCTATTTTTTTATCTGCATATAAGTCGCCATAAGTTTGTTTTTTGTCAGAATATAGAGAATCAGTTGGATTTACTTCAGAAATTATAATAGCAGTTTCAAGAAATTCTTTTATATCTTTGTATTGATTGTCATTTATAAATTTCATCAAATCATTTGTTGAAACCTTAGATTCTGATTGAATTTTTGAATTTATTATGCTTTCAACTTCACTTTCCTTCACAGTTCTCATTTTGTTCTTTGGTGCCGGTGCAGCAGCAGGTGCAGCAGCGGGCGCTGGCGCTGGCGCAGCAACAGAGGGCACATTGGTGCCACCCGATTTCCCCGAATTTATATTGCTCAATTTTTGTTTTTCGTATTTTATTTTGTATTTCTTTTCTATTTCTTCAATTTGTTGTGTCAAATCCACAAACTCACTAATTGCCAAATCAAATTTTTTTTTCGATATTTTTGCGCCAATCGTTTGGTTTTCATATGGACAATTGATCTTGCTGCTATTTTCAGGGGTAATTATTCCGCCAACCAAAATCATAGTCACTTGACATTCATACCGCGGTTTGCCGTTCAAATCGACCAAATCAATTGCTGCCGGCGTATTTGGTTCATTTTCAAACAGGGTTACTATTTTTTCCATGTTTATTGGTTGGTTGTCTTTGACACTAATCATTTCTTTAATTTTCGGTTCCATCGACTGCCGATTGGGGTAATAATAGGCGCGCAATGCCTCCGCAATTGTTTTGTGAAACAAATATTCACCTTTTTTTAAATCCGCGTCAATGTTGTAATTGATGTTGTATTCTCGCTCAATGTTCAGATTCTCTTGTTGTTGGTGCATGGTTGTTATCAAATATGCAAACCCGCAAATCTTGCGGAGTTTCATGAATGCTTCTGTTAATGGAGTTCTTTGTGAAAAATATTTTTCATTTGAGTCATACACGGATTTGATTGTGTTTTTAATGGGTTCGAAATTTTTGTTGTTATTCAATTCACTAGTAATAGCACCATGCACACCATCTAACAATGTTCTTTCCATAAAGATGTAATCGGGGACCAAAGTATTAAGTGATGGCAACTGTTTAAAGTTGCCGTCTTTGACGGGATTTTTAAGTGCTGCTTCAATATCATTTTTTGTTGGTGCTGTTGTCGTTGGTGCATTAACAATAAATGATAAATCCACTTGTTTTGAAGAGTCGATTTGTGCTTGTATTTTTTCACACTCTTTGTTTTTTTCTGTTTCTTCTGCCTTGAAGTTTGATATTGTTTCTTGCAATTTTTGTAATTTATCAATTCTAACAAAAAAAGTCTCGATTGATTTATCAGATTCAATACTAAATGCTTCTCGCACAGCAATTAATTTTTCAATATAGTTAATTAATTTTACATATCCAGATTTTAATATTTCATTGTCATCTTCTGTTGTTGCAGTTTTTTTTGATTTTGCTGACATTATTGGTTTTTCAAGATCTTTTATAAATGCGTTGAGTGTTTCAATTGTTTTAGTTGCCTTTATTCCAGTTGTGGCAATATCTATAACAGGTGTTCTTCCTGCTGTATTAATTCGTCTATAATGTTCTTTTAAATGTTCAATAGTATTACTAACAGAGACATATCCCGCACCAGTTCCTCTATTGTATCGTAGCAAATCTATTTGTTTAACCTCCAATTCTTGAAGTGATGTTAGTTTTTTCTTAATTTCTTCAAGTTCTTTCTCACACTTTGTTTTTTCTGTTTTTAAAGTACTTGTGTTTGCATCAACACTTGTGTTTGAATTATGAATTTTAACAATCTCATCTGTTATTTTTCTCAAACTATCATCCATTTTAGTTTTAACTGCTTTATCAAACTCTGTCAAACGAATTTTTATATCGGCGCTCAACACAGGAATTGCCGCATCTCGCTTTGCCAAAAAATCCTTTGCCAAATCATATAATTTCACATAGACCGGATTTTTACCAAATGTGTCCATATATGCAACTTCATCCACCGTGCAAGATTTGCCATCCAGTTTCAAATAGGTGTTGAATTTAAATTTGTCATATGCAAATTCTTTTTCAAATGCTTCACCAAACGACATGGCAAACTCCGAATTGCTGGCAACCCATACTTTTTTAACCACGGGGTATGACACCGGAAACAACATGTCCAGAATAAATTCCGCGTTGTGTTTTAGGACTTTGTCTTTTTTGGAATCATCTTGAATGGGCAAATTTCCAATAAATTGCAACAACGCCGACATACTAAACACGATTTGATACTTTTCCACATGTGTTAATAAACGAGTTCTTGACTTGTCGTATTTCACATTTGTGCTAATCAGCGGATATTTTTCCAGATTGCTCGGTTTCCCAGTCAAATATGGAAATTCAAACAAGTCACTTGTTAATGGAAATTGGGATTTTGCTAAATAATTTGTATTAATCATTATTTGCAATGGTTGTATTCCTGATCTCAGTTTCGTTTGTTTTTGTGCTTGTGTTAATTTTGCTGGTGCACTTGCCATTTTCTAATTAATATAGCATGATATATTTTCACTACACATGATATACTATAGTCATTGATGCCGTCCAAAAAACCGTCCATTTCGGCGTCGTCTATATTTGCCAATGTGCATGACCATGTAACTGTGTTGAATAACAGCAAAATATTTGCTGGTATTATGATTGTCATTCTCAATGTTGCGTCCAAATTCGTGAATTTCCGGTTTGGTTCCACAACAGAAAAGTATTTGAAATACACCTTTAGTAGACAAATTCTCGTTTTTGCCATGACCTGGATGGGAACCCGCGATATTTACATTGCCACCGGAATGACATTGGTATTTATCCTGTTTTTTGACTTCCTCTTTAATGAAGATAGCAGTTTGTGCGTTTTGCCGGACCAATTGAAGGAATATTATCAAAGTTTGGATGATGATGAAAACGTGATTGATGAAAAAAAGTATGCTGAAGCAATCGTGACAATAGAGAAATACAAGAATCAGCATGGCACTGGTCCGGACGCGGAACCCAACAAACATGCGTTTGGGACCACACACGTGTAAGGAAACCTACGGTTTCCTTATGATCCTTCCCTTTAAGGGGGTTGACTCGCACCAGAGGTGCGAGCGTCGTGGCGCCTTCGGCGCCACTTAACCAAGGTTCCCCTAGGACCCCTCCTTTTAATTTAATAAAAATCATCATTGTGTCAAATGATAATTTTATAAAATGGTTATCATAATACAAAGGAGGGGTCCAAGGGGAGAACAACCGTAGGTTGTTCCACTACTCGATGCCACGCAGTGGCATCTTGGAACCTTGGTTCCCGTTAAAGGAGGGGTCCTAGGGGAACCTTGGTTCCCCTAACCGATGATAGGCGCCTTATACGGTTTAAAGTCCGTCGCAAATTCGTTGCCCATAATTGCATTATGCACAACAGAAAAGAAGTCTCGCGAATTTTTCGGTTCTTTTATTTCTCTATCGGTTTCCATTACAGAGAAATCGCACGTTTCATCGCACGGATTGCACGCTTTATCATTGGGAAATTTGATTTCGGGATACACATGTGATATCATTTCTGTTTTAACAGGAATGCCTTTGTGCATCAAAACGCCGTTTTCACACTTGTCTTTCAATCCGGATTGTTGCAACATCCTTTTATCAATCATTGCCGCGAACCCTTCCACACTGGTGTCCGACATTTGGTAATAAAATATGGCGAGCACGCAAACCACGGTTCCATAGAGGCGATTCATCTTGGTATAATAGAGAATCAATATCACTGCAAACAGTTTTCCTAAAACAGTGTGTGCAATGATTCTAAATTCTCTATTGTAAAACCCATAAAATAGTGCCAACACAATGGGAATGAATTGCATCACAACATTGTTGTCTTGGAAATACACAAAATTCCTATTTAGAAAATTTTTTAGGTTATAATTTGAATCCATGATATATTATAAGCAATCAAAATATAGATTTATATTAAAGGAAGATGTCATCAATTACTTTACACGCTTCTCCATGGTCTAGCAGTTCTTCTACTAAAAAACGAACTCCTAGTATGAATCGCAAAAAAACTTGCAGAAATAATGCTTCTTGTGACGACAGTGAAATGCTAGATGCCGATATTTCCGAGAATTTTGAATCAGCAATAGAGATGCAGGAAAATAGGAATTCCCGTGTTAATCAGTTGTTGAATAAAATCACCGACGCCGGCGATGGTCTTGCCGATTTTGTGCCTATTGCTGCACCCAAAGAAAAAACCAGCAAAACAAATACTTTAGCAGATTTGATGCCCACCATTACCAATAACACCGAAGGGTTCGAATCATCTTTATTGAAACGCGCGGCAGGATTGTCCGAAGACAACGAGTTTGCACCCAATAATTTTGGCGAAGATCGCATGAGCAATTATGCCAAAAGTTATGAACCCGCAGCATCCGGACTTTTAGGAAAACCGTACTACACCTCTATGGGCATAAGTTCCAACAAAGGGCATGATGCCAGCGATAATAACACGATGATGCAAAAACTGAACTATATAACCCACATTTTGGAAGATATGCAAATGGAAAAAACGAGCAATGTGACGGAAGAACTGATTCTGTACTCGTTTTTGGGCGTTTTCATCATCTTTGTGACGGACTCTTTTGCCAAGGCGGGCAAATATTACCGGTGAAAAAGGATTTGTTAAATTACCGGTGAAAAAGGATTTGTTAAATTACCGGTGAAATGCCCAACAAATGGCATCTACATGCATGTAGATACTATTCGCGATTATTTTGGACCCCCGCGGCATAATTGTTTGTGTATAAAAAACACATAAAAAATTGCGCCATAAATCATAAAATGGCGCACAACAAATTATGGTCTATGCATTGTCTTAATTACAACAATCCTGTAAGACACACATCGATGACGGCGCGGTTCAATGCCGTTGGAATCACCGATTTCACTATGTATCCCGGGGTTCCTCTATCTGACCCCAGAATAAACCCATCCGACCAGGCAAATGTTCAAAGATGCCATTCCTGCATGTGGGGACATCTAGACATGATTAGTAACTTCCTCAACAATGACGGCAGCAAATACGGCATCTTTTGCGAAGATGACATATTGCTAGATGCCAATTTTATGAACAACATAAACACCGTCATCGCGGATTTCGAAAAACAGAGTCTGGATGTATTGTTGCTCGGTTATTTAGTGACCTACGTCATTGAAGACGCGCCCCAATATCAAAACGGATCCTACAGATATTATGATTATGGCATGGAATCCATATGGGGAACACAGATGTATATGTTGTCCCGCGCGCAAGCGCGGCGCATTGTGAATAAATACACGTGTTTGGAAGCACCCGCCATGTACGATCCATTTAGTGCAGATTGGACGATCACCAAAGAAGGAAATCGGCGCATTGTTTATCCGATGTTGGCAATAGAGGACGGAAAAAGCACATATGACCACGCGGGGCAAGCACATTTTCACGCATTATCACACAGCGCACATCTGAAATCGGCAACTTATGTGTAGAGGGGGTAAAAAACACAAGATATTATTTTTAGCACTAATATATAATGGAAAATAAATTGGACTCGGACATTTTAAAACCAAAACAACATTATGAAAATGAAACCAAGGACGAAACACCAAAAGAACCGAATCAAGTCCCGTTTTGGAGCAAAAATCCCAATGTCATTTTTCACAAAGACTATATTATGGAGTTTTTTCCCACAGAGGATATGTCATTTAATCAAAAGTTGAATGCCATCACGCGCATCGTTTTAATTATGACCGTTGTCACTTTTGCATACACACAAAATGTGCAAATACTGATTGTGGGAATCGTGTCCGTGTTTTTCATATTTATGCTGCATCAATACAGAAATACTGACGAAGGATTCGATTTGTCGCCGGCGTTGACTGGCAAAGACCCCATTACAGGCGAAGTCGATCCGACCATGGTGTTGGTCGACACTACCTATGCAAAAGACACTTCTGTTTTTCAGGAACCCAATGTGAAAAATCCGTTTGGCAATGTGTTGGTGACGGATTACCTGTATAACCCCAAGCGCAAACCGGCGCCGCCGGCGTACAACGAATCCGTGTCTGCAAATATTATGGAAAAGGCGAAACAGATGGTTATTGAAAATAATCCCAACAATAGTGATATTGCCGATAAATTATTCAAGGATTTAGGCGATCAATACATGTTTGAACAATCGATGCAACCTTTTTATTCAACTGCGAGCACCACCATTCCAAATGACCAAACCGCATTCACCGAATTCTGTTATGGCAGCATGGTGTCTTGCAAAGAGGGGAATGCTTTTGCTTGTGCTAAGAATAATGCGACTAAGTATAACCTCCATTAAGGAAACCTACGGTTTCCTTAAGATCCTTCCCTTTCAAGGAAACCTACGGTAAGTTCCACCGAAGGTTCCCTGCGGGAGACGGTGGCGCCGAAGGCGCCACTTATGTCCCTTAAGATCCCTCCCTTTTAAGGAAACCTACGGTTTCCTTATGATCCTTCCCACTAAGGAAACCTACGGTAAGTTCCACCTTCGGTTCCCTGCGGGAGACGGTGGCGCCTTTGGAATAACTGCCTCCCTTCGGGTGGCAGTTACATGTGTATTCGCCCGTAGGGCGAATATGCGCCACTTATGTCCCTTAAGATCCCTCCTTTTAAGGAAATAAAGGTCTTATACAAATATTTTATATTGCGTCAACGAAGTGACGCTAATCGGAGCCGAGGGCGATTGCGCCCTCGCCTTATTGAGTTGTAGTAAAATAACTTGAAATTATTTTACTACTTAACATTACAATGAATTCTGGAAACGGATCCCAAATCATATTTGCAATTTATTCCTGTAGGAAATATTTGCATCGCGCGGAATTTCTCTATCGCCTTCTCGAAAATGCCTTCGACAGAAACACAGTTGATCTCTGCATCTTTCTCGGCAAAGACGACCAGGGTCCTTTCACCACTTTATGCAATTATCGCGTTCTCGACTGCCCCGACGGTTACGACAATTTAACCACAAAAACACTCACCATGTTTTCCAATTGCATGTCCTACAAGGGCATCATCAAATGCGACGACGACATTTTTCCCAACATCAATTATCTCCGCAAATTCGTCAATCGCCTGCATTTGTCGCCCCACATCAAATATGCCGGACGCAAATTAGACATCGAGTCACACATAAGCACTTGGCACATCGGCAAGGGTTCAAACACGGAACCCATAATTATACCCCAATGCAGTTATTGCACCGGTCCCATATATTATCTCAGCAACGAGGCAATGCGCGCCATAGTTTCTTCGTGGCGCGCAGAAACACTGGTCCTCAACTACAATGAAGATATCACTGTAGGACACAATTTGGGAATTCTCGGCATAGAACCCTCGCACAATCCGCTCTATTGCGATGACCCCACGCTCTGCAATACCCTCAATATTCAAAATATAAGTTCCCGCATTCCATTTGTTTTTTCCCGAATACACGGCGGTTTAGGAAACCAACTGTTTCAGTGCGCTGCCGCGGTCGGAATTGCAAAAATGACCCATCGATTGCCTGTATTGGTATTTACCGAATCGCCCAATCATTACCAACACAACAAAGTGCTGCGCGAATACATTGACACCGTTTTCAATGGCATGTGTTGCATTTCCTATGAATATGTGAAACACATCATCAATGATGAAACCCAGTGTTTGGAATGGTCCGAAGTGCACGCCAGAATTCCGCCTGACGCGTGTTTCACATTTCAAACAGAAGTCATTAATATGCTTAATGGATGCAATAGTCATGTGTTTTTGAATGGATATTTTCAGAACGAAAAATATTTTAAGGATGTCAAACAGGAATTGTTGGGGCATTTTTACGATAAGACTATTGCCTCGAAAATTGCCGCGAAATATCCGCGCACTGCCGAGTCGTATTTTATTCATGTGCGCCGCGGCGATTATGTAGGAAACAAATTGTACAAAATCAATTATGACGAATATTTGGCAAGGGCGTTGAAACACATTGTGGCAAACGCGGTTGCAAGTGCTGACACTAATGCAACATCTGTGCATTTTTACGTGGTCACCAACGACACTGCTTATTGCAAAAAACATCCATTGCTTTCAAAAAAGAATAATAAGGCGCAATTCACCATCCTTGATGATTCCTGTATGAGCACATTGGAGACGCTGCATTTTATGGCGTCTTGCCGCCTGGGTGGCATCTGCGCCAACAGTTCTTTTTCGTGGTGGGGCAGTTACATGAATCCCAACGAGGAGAAACGCGTGTATTTTCCTTATGAATGGATGACCAATATACAGGGCAACATTGATATATATCCGGACAATGCCATTGTGGTGAAAGTGAAAAAAATCTAAATCAGAGAATATTCTCTATAGACATTATAAGAAATGGCAACCCTATATCCATACACATTTAATAATATGTCCCGCTCGCGCGCGGAAACCATCGATAGAACTCAACAAACTGTGATGAACAACAAATTCAGCGATCATATTCTCACCACATACTTTAGTGATAATGATAGAGGAGACTATGAGAAGGTTGCTTTGGCGCAACCCGGCGTAGTATTTGATGGCACGAGTTGGTCTAGTCACGGCATCAATGCTAACACTGTTGACATCGACTCCGCGCTTATTATTAAAAACCACAATTCGCGATCTTTAGAGAAATTATCGTTGCAGCAACGACCCTTTTTGACTGTTCCTTATTTAGGAAGAGGCAGTGCCGACACCACACTCGAGTCGCAGTTGAGACAGGGTGATATTGTGGGCAACAAGAAGAGTGTATCCACCGTGACTGAGCAATCCTTTATGAACAATCAGATGTATCCCTTGATTGACAGCATTAAAGAGACGATAACGAATCCCAAATATTTGGTGCAAGAGGCGGCGCTTGATGGATGGATTCGGGGCGGTGTTGCTACACGCGAATCGGATTCCAAGAAATCGAAGCATTTGCCCAATAACAATTCATTTTAGGCAATTTAGTGCGTTTTAACTTTTTATCTGACAAGAATATATAAAAATATGGATTCCAGAACTGATACAATGAGAGATGAGACTACCGAGAGAGACGAGACCACCACGGGCGGACGAAGACAGAGTCGCAGACAAAGTCGCAAGCAGGGTCGCAAACAGGGTCGCACTGGTCGAAGACAGCAGTCCCACAAGGGCGGCAAGTCTAGACGCCAAGGACGCAGCGGTCGCACTGGACGCAAACATTAAATGTTTTGCCCCAAAACCAATATGAATAGATAATAACTATTGTTTATTATCTATAAATGCAAGGCATTTTCAATGCATCTTTAGGAAAAATTGAATACAATGACGACGAAACTTATCGCGGATCTATTTGTAAAATTTTTGAAATAGATGAAACAGAATTTGATGATTTTTCGTTTGAACCGGCGTTTGATATGATTTATAACAAGACAAAGGAGGATCCTTTTTTCAAAAAGATTTATACAATTGCTGCAGGATTCATGTTGTCGGAAGATCCAAACATTGGTGTGTGTGTTCTTTTTGCATATGACTATGCTGCGGCGTTTTATGAGGTGTTGTGCGATTATTTGAATGAAGCAACTAAAGAAACTAACAGGGCAACTTTAGAAAAATTACTGGAAAGAAAATAAAGGAGGGGGGTCCAAATTGGCACCTTCGGCGATTAACCTGCGGTTGCACCATTAAAGGAGGGATCATAAGGGGAGAGCACCTTCGGTGCTCCACTTCTCGATGCCACTGCGTGGCATCTTGAACCTTGGTTCCCTTAGTTCCCCTTAGTTAAAAATAAATTGCCGTGTTGATGTGGTCCCTTTGGGACCACAAAATACTAATCGGAGCCGAGGGCGATTGCGCCCTCGATTTTCTATGCCAAATGTATATTTCACCACACAATGACCGACACACGAAAAAAGGCAAACAAAGGGGATTATGAAAAAGAACAAGAAATCAACTTTGGTTATTCGGAATACTTTAGCAATCCAGACAATTTTATTGGAAAACCGTCCACCACCTATCATCCGGGCAATGGACTTATTGGCGCCAAGGTTTGCAATATGGATTTGGCAAATAATACTTTAGCAATCGAAAGTTTGTTGCGCGGAACTGGTAGTGCCAACATGGTGAATCCATCGGTGCCTGTGAAACCGGATATTAAATACATTAAAACACTGAACCTGTTTGACAAATATGTTTATTTACCCGATCCATTTGTGCATCACAAGGACCAAAGACCCTTGTGGCAATAATTTGGCAATATAATATATAGAAAATATGAGTGGATTTGTTGAAGGAGATCAAACAATTATTGCTATGAATACACAAGGAGAAGAAGTTGTCAAACAAGAAGGAGAAGGAGAAGTTGTCAAACAAGGAGAAGGTGACAAACAAGAAGGAGAAGGAGAAGTTGTCAAACAAGAAGAAGGAGACAAACAAGAAGGAGAAGTTGTCAAACAAGGAGAAGGTGACAAACAAGAAGGAGAAGGAGAAGTTGTCAAACAAGAAACTGTTGATTCCGGTAATGCTTCGGGTGCTGATGCCACTGCCACTTCAGGCACTGTTATCACTGATGCAGAAATTGTAACTGTTGATGACACATTTATACCTGATCCTACTAAAAAATATTATATTGTTATTGGTGATAAAGTGTTTAACTATGATGCTGACAAAAAAGAAAAAACTGATATAGAAGTACCTGGTGATTTGGCATTGAATTTAATTGCCACTGCTAGATCCAAATCTTCCACCGGTGGTCGCAGACGCTCTAGACGTAACAGACGCCAACAAAGCAAGCGCCAGTCCAAGAAGAGACAGCATAAGCATCAATCCAAGAAGAGACAACAAGGCGGAAAAAAACAACGCAAGTCCAAGAAAAACCAGAAACAATAGAGATTCTATGATTTTTGATAGTTCTTTTGTGTATATGATTTGACACCTTTTTTGATGTTCTTAAATGTTATATTATTAGAATGCTTGCGCATTTTAATATTATTTTTGCAAATTGTCATGACTTGTTCCATTGTTGTTTTGCATATTTCGTCTGCGGAAGATTCCAAGGAACTTTCCTCGGTTGCTCCGCAACCCACACTTTCTTTGAAATGTTGCTCTGAAGATTCTTCAGAATCTTCCACGGAATCTTCAGAATCTTCCACAGAATCTTCCTTGGAGCAATTTGCGTTGTCTTCAAACCAATCTTTGATTTTAATTTTTTGAACGGGTTCATCTAAATTGTCTGGTGGATTTTCTAAAAATTCTATGATTTTTTTGTACAAATTATCTTCGCCCTCTATTGTTGGCAATTCATTTAGCATTGTTATTTCTGTTTGTGTGTATTCATTCAACATGTCAAACAGACCATTTTCATTTACCAATATTGGTATTTTGATGTTTGCCAATACGTATCTTTTCATTTCTCTATTGATGCATTTTTTATTGTTGAGTTTAACTAATTTTGTAAAGATATTCTATATTGTTTAAAATGGCAACT
>JACCDO012196943.1_pt1 | contig 11958 bp, 6 predicted proteins | sample 7446101 | NCBI WGS metagenome assembly JACCDO01 (sample SAMN15323440, study PRJNA562643) | freshwater metagenome | isolation source: river surface water | place: USA:Blue River Watershed | collected 2017-08-16 | reverse complement strand
GAGCAAGTTGCATCACCATCATTTGACTTATTGAATTTTATTACATACTCAAACTCGGTATCAATAGAAGATCTTATAAAAGAATCTATAGGTTCTGATACAAACTTTAATGATCTTTATTTCGAATTGTCACCATCTAGACTGGCTTCTTTTGAAAAAAATGAGTCTGTTTTGAGGTCTTATGGTCAAAAATTTCTTGCGAAATCAACAACAATACAAAAAGTAGAGCTATTACTGTCTGTTGATGCTGATGAAACACTACCTATAGATGAACAGTTTGATTTTTCTGGTCAATTGGTTGTTTCTATACATAAAGTTTTAACAGAAATTAGAAATCTAACAGATGTTGTTCCTGACAACTTAATTGGTTTTGATCCTGATATAGATCCAATTATAGAAATATCCATTAGTCAGGATGACCTTCTTGCAAACGGCGTCACTCTGAACGACAAACCAAATATAATAAACTTTGACTTTTCATCAACTTTAATAGCTGATGCTTCGCTTGAGCCAAATCTAGAGATTGATGCATATTATGCAGTAGTCATAAGTCGCAGAGGAGACACGTCAAAAGGAACAATAAATCTTTTTGTTGGCTATGATGAGCCATTAAGAAGAGATGTTAATGGTCAGCCAAAAAATGCAGAACAAGAATTTGGAATACAGAACTCTAGATTCATTGAATTTGACCAGTATCTTAGAAAATGGGTAGATTACAGCGATCTTTCACTTTGGCATAAAATACACTCTGAATGCGTTGAAGTTACACCAGGAACCGCATATTCAGATGATGGTTATATGATATCTATTCCAAAATATGAAGAATTTGTTGGAGATACAAAAATATCGAGATATATAAGAAATATACCTCTATCAACAATAATTTCTTCACAAAAGAATTATCTTGTCTTGGAACATATAGAGAAATTTATAAGTCCATCAACGCATCCAAGGACCGGTAATTTTGTTTTTACAAGAATTTTTGATACTGGAATAATATCTGTATTAAATGAAGCTGATTTTTCAGATGCAAAATCAGAAAGATCTCCATTACTTATATCAACAGTTCAGGATACAAACGTTAGAAGCGCCGAAATTATAAACGGTCAGCTTGACAAACCTGGTTTAATAGATAGAGATTATGTTCTATTGGTATCACCAGATGAAAATCTTTTTTCTGAAAATTTAATAAATAGAATTTTTACACCAGATAACGATTGTTCTTGTAATGCAAAATATAGAATTATAAAAACAGAGTGTTTGAATTTTAAACTTGGAGATATAAATAACGACTCTGTTATATCAAATCTTGATATAGATGAGTTTATATCTTATACCGGTAATACAATAAACTCATTATCAACAGAAAGAAAGATTATTTCTGGTGATTTATCATATATCAAATTTAAGCAAGCCGATCTTGATAAAAATGGAACAATTGATAGTATAGATATAGAATATATGGAGCTTGCAATAGATGGAAATATTGCATTTGAAGGTGAAAAAGAATTTAAGGTATTGAAACTTTATTTAGAAAATATTGTAGATTCATCAAACAATCCAACTATATTTACAGACTCTAGTTTAAGCGGAGAAGTGGTTGATGCATCATCTACACTTATATTTGTTGTGGATGATTATAGAAAAGCATTAGCAATAAGAGTTGGAGATATTGTATCAATATCAGATGAAACTGTCGCAACGGGTTTATATACAATATCATCTAAAACATTGTCAGATGATATGTTGACAGTAACGGTTACTCTGCTAGATGCCGATGGCAACGAGCCATCGTTTGTTGGTGCTAGTGGTTTCAATTTATCTGTATTTTCTGGAACAAATGTAAACACACTTTCTGATAACCTTGGTTTATGCAGCCTTCCGTTTGCATCAAAAAATTGGAGCATAGACTTTATATCGAATGAATTTTCTGGAGATTTTTTTGAAATATGCGATCTTAGAAGATTTGTTGCAAAAAATATAATAGAAGAAATTGGACAAGCATGTTTTTGCAATACATCACCATGTCAGAATGGCCCATCATGTGGTCCAGTATTAAGAAATCAAAAATATTTCCCTGGCGATGTATATGTTCCAAATGGAAATATACTATCATCGCCCGGCGTTCCTCATCATGGTGACTTTGAATATATGACAATAACAATGCCGATGCCTCCAGGCTCCATTGATGATTGTCAAGTAGATCTTTATAATACCTTTATAAAAAGCTCTGGAACAACGTGCTTAACCGCGGCTGGATATCCAGCTATGAAATATTCCGATGGAACATACGTTGGATGCGAAGATACTGGATTACAAACAGATATAACAAAAGGTAGGATTAAATTTACAAGCGCAATAGCAAGTCTTCATGTTGATGCTCTTGTTGACGGATATGCTGTAGATGGATATGCTGACGCAACATCAACATCAAATGTAAAAGATTTGGTTGGTGAAGAGTTTATTGATAATTCTTATAATGCATTTGATACTTGGTCTTCTTCAACAGGTAGCGCAACAGAAGTATCTATAACAAATGATGCTGGTCCAAATAATCCTGCAAAATTCTTACTTACAACTACTACAAGCTCTGGAGAACGATTTGGATCATTAGAGACATCAGAACTTCAAGCCCTAGAAGGTGATATACTTATAGATATAAAATCACTTAGAGCGCAGTGGTCATCAACATTACCACAAGGAACTATATCATCATTTATAAAATTAGTTGTAACAAATGACGATTTAACATCTACTGTATTAAAATTAGGATGGATGCAATCAGGCGTATCTGATCCAGTTTTATATTGGTCTGGTCATTATTACGATTCAGCATCAACGCTTGTATTTACTTTTGAAAGCACTGCGCAAATACCCGATGAAGTTGGTGAAGAAATATTATTTAGAATAAAAAGAATAGATGATGCATTCTTTGCATACTATATAAATCCATTAAGAATAATGGAAAGTGCTACACCAGATGCATTTGGACAATACATTAGAATAGGCTCAAATCCATCAAGACAGCCAGGCTCCGGAACTGTTGCAATATCAATTGGTATGGATCAGAAGAATAACCCAGTTTCATCGCTTGTTTATGAAGTATGGTTTAAAGACCTACAGGCAAGAAGTCTTTATTCGACTAGCGTTGTTCCTAATACTTTTGAGTTATCAAGGGTTTCCTCTACTGGTGCCGTAAAGCGTGCAACACTTTCATTCCCAATAATGATAACACAAAGAACAAATATTATTTCTGCAAAGATGATTTTAACATCCACAAACACAGTTTCATCAACTGATTTCTTTAATGTTATACCTCTTGCAATAATAAACGCATCAAATATACTTCCTCATTATAATTATCCTATAAAACAGGATATGTCATATATTCAGGAATTTTCGCCAGGTTCCTTGCTTGCCGGAGATCAAATAGAAGTAGATATAACTGATATAATAAAAGTATATATGTCTGAACCTGGATTTTTACCAGGAACATTTAAAGCAATTATGCTTGAACCAACATCCGAGGCTGACTCAAGTATAGTTTTCGATCCATCAGTTACATTTGAAATTGAGTATGAAGATATAACTACAGGTGTCATATTTAAAGTTGGTATATCTGTTGACCCAACAACGGGTATAGCATCGTTTAAAACAAAAAATATTTTATATGACGCTTCATACGATGAAAATAGAACTGTTATAAAATTCGGCGTAATGCTTAAAAAAGCAGGATTTAAAAATAATGATATAAATGTATCAATATCTGATCTAAAGAGAATTGGAATTGGTACTTGTAATGATGAGTCATTGATTTTGGATGAATCATCAGAATGTTACTTTGTAGTTGGTTCAACAAGTGTTGGTACATTTGTTGAGGGACCATTCCCATGTTCTGTTGTTTAATTAGGAGATTAAATGAGTAATGCAAAAAAAATAGAATGGAATAAATCATCAGCACAAAAATACGGATGGAAGCCAGAATGGTTTGGCGCAAATGCATTTGATGATTCTCTTATATCTAAAATAATATCATTTCAATTAGAGCTTGGGTTAGATGCAGATGGTTTGGTCGGAGAAACTACGCACAGATTAATAAACACCTGGATTCAATCAAAGGCATCTGAATATATTATATGTAGCGGTCAACGAGTAAAGATTGATTGGCCAAAAGTCGTAACGATGATGGACCCTGGCGCACTGACTGTTAGTTCAAAATCATATAAGACTTCACCAGGAAGAAAACCAAAGATGTTTGTTATACACTGGGATGCTTGCCTTTCATCGGCATCCTGTGCAAATGTTTTAAAAGAAAGAGGACTGTCTGTTCATTTTTGTATAGATAATGATGGAACAATATATCAGCTAGTCGATGCTGAACATATTGCATATCATGCTGCTGGTGCAAACAGCAATACTGTTGGCGTTGAAATTTCAAATGCATTTTATCCTAAATATCAAGACCATTATATAAAAAAGGGATTTGGACCAAGACCAGTTCTTAAAAATACAAAAGTAAATGGCGGTGTAATATCCGAACATCTTATGTTTTATCCTCAGCAGGAGCAGGCGCTCTCAGCTTTGATTAAAGCCGTCTGTGGTCATTATGGCATACCGCTTGCCGTGCCGATGACAAACGGCTCATATGCGACTGGAGTGCATCCAGACGTGGCTTCTGGTAAGTTCAGTGGAGTCGTGTGCCACTTCCATATCACGAAGGAAAAAATAGATTGCGCCGGACTTGATGTAGAAAAAATAATTAAGTAATATAAGTTTATGCAACTAAAAATAAGAACAAATACAATGCTTGGTGCCAAGCATTCATGGGCTCTTTCAGTTTTAAACATATTGAAAGAGCTAAATAATCTTGGTCACGATCTTTATATAAAATCAACTGATGGTTACCCAAATGATGCACCAGAATTGTCAAAATTTTTTGACAGAGATATAGATAATCCAGATATTGATTTTTGTTATACGTTGCCACAAAACTGGAACTTTAGATTCAAACAAAAATCAAAGCTTAAGGCTTCTATATTTAACTATGAAACATCAATTGTTCCAAGTGAATGGGCCAGACATCTAAATCATTTAGATTTTGTTTTGCCTTCATCAAAATTTTCAATGGATATTTTTATAAATAATGGTTGGGATAAAAATAAATTAAGATTGCTACCTCTTGGTTTTGATCAATCACAATTTAATGGTTTTAGCAGATACAATATACCATCCGCAAGAAAATTTAAGTTTTTATCTGTTTCAATAAATCATTATAGAAAAAATATTGACAAATTAGTTTATGCATATTATAATACGTTTAGCGACGATGATGATGTTTCGCTTGTTTTAAAAACAAATCTATCAAATCAAAAAACAAAGTTTGAGTGTAACGTACTAGAGATAGTTAAAAATGCGCAATCCGGATTTACAAAGAAGAAGCTTCCGAATTTAATATTACTTGATGATAAATTAAGCGATATGTCTGGATTGTATAATTCGTGCGATTGCTTTATAAGCGCATCTTCTTCTGAAGGTTTCGGACTTCCATTCTTGGAAGCTATGGCTTCGAAAAAATTAATCATAGCACCAAGAGCAACTGGTCAGTTAGATTTTCTTAATGATAATAATTGTTTATTTTTAGATATGAGTGAAGTAACGGCGAATCAAAATATGCAATATTGGAGGGCTCATCCAGATGCAAAAACATGGATGCCAAAGATTGATGATATAGGCGAAAAGATGTTATTTGCATATAAAAATAAAGACCATCTTGTTCAAAAGTTCTCTTTAAATTTTGATGATGTTTTATCAAGATATACCTGGAATGAAACAGCGAAAAAATTGGTAAACATATATGATAATATTTGATTCATTAAAAAAAATTGAACCAATCGGTACGGGTTATTTTATTGAAAGTAAAAAACTTAGATTTTTACCAATAAGTCATTTTTCACAAACTATTGAATTGTTACCTGGCGAGCATCAGATAAAATTTTCTGGAAAAAGAAATTCTGGCAATGGTAGCTTTTCTTTTTCGGTTTACTCAAATGAATATAATATAATAACTAATAAAACTTCTTTTCCAAATCAAAATACATCATCAATTGTTTTTAACTTTTCTATAAAGAAAAGAGGAACATATACATTTAAAATATTCAGAGGAAAAGAATCAATAGGAACTATAATTTTCGATTCAATAAGAATAATTAGCACAAATGAGCTTGTAAAGCCACTATACAATAAATCAAACAATTTAATTCCAGTTAAAAATAATTTATTTATAAAAGAATACTTAGATATAAATAAAACGTCTTTATTTTTAATAGACGACCCTGATTCTGACGGATCTCACCTAAGTTCTTTTGTTGATAATAAAAAACTAAAGAAAAAAGAATGTAAAATATTAAATATACATTCTGATTTTTTTGATAATAAAAAATATCCAAAAGACATTGATTCGAGAATATTCTTATCATTAGATGATATGGTTGAATATATTGATATATGCGAGCCAGAAGCAGTCGTTATTCTTTCGACTAAAAAAGAAATTCTTAATATTAAAAATATAACAAAAATAAATTGTATAATTCCAGACGAGAAAGCTACTCAAAGAGTTTTTAATCCGGAAGTTGATATGCTAGATAAAAAAATTGTTGTGTTTAATTTTGATGGTGAGTTTGTATGAATGATAAAGTAAATTTTCATTATATAACAGATAATGAATATATTGGTTATGGCATGGCATCAAAAAATATGCTTGATGCTTTCAAAAAAATTAATAATATTGATTTAAGTATTGTTAAGGCTGGCGAAAAATCAAAAATCTTTTCAAAGGATTTTTTCTTAAGGCCGCCACCATGGATATCAAATAGCAGCAGAAAGAAAATTGCTTACTTTTATTGGGAGACTGATAAGCTGCCTGTTCCTTGGGCAAATTCACTAAGAATGGCCGATGAGATATGGGCTCCTTGTGAATTAGTTAGGGATGTTTGTATACGAGCCGGATACAAAGGTCAGATTAAGATAATCCCAACTCCTCATAAGCCATGGGATATAAAGTTTTCTGGTCAGATTTTAGATCCAGAAATAAGTAAAGATACATTTGTTTTTTATTCTATATTTCAATGGCACACAAGGAAGGGTTGGAGAGAGCTTTTAATTTCTTATTGGAATGAATTTAAAAAAGATGATGACGTTGTTTTAGTCTTAAAAGTAAATTCAATACATGGTATAAAAAGTGATAATCAAATAAAAAAAGATATTATTGAGTTAAAAAATAGCCTTAACCTTACTTATTATCCAAAAATCTATTTAATCGATTCGATATTAGAACAAAATAATTTATATGCTCTTCATGAATATGGTGATTGTTATGTTGCTCCTCATCATGGAGAAGGCTGGGGTATGCCAATTCATGATGCAATTTTTGCCAACAAAAATATCATCACGACAAGATATGGCGGCATTACAGAAATGCTTGATGATTCTAATTCAAATATAATAGAGCATGTAATGGGTCCAGTTAAAGATATGTCTTGGAATCCCGCTTATGAGCCTGGTCAAAACTGGGCATATCCAAATATAGATCACCTAAAGCATCTTATGCGAGACGTGTACGAAAATCATGATAATGAAGTGCATAAGATGAAAAGATCTTTGGTTGGAAATATAGCAAAAAAAACATCAATAGATGCAATATCATCCATTATAAAAAAGACGTTATAATAATTTATTCCATTCTTTTTTAATTTTTAATTTATCAAAATTTTTTTCAAATACTCTATTTTGTATCTTTATCTTTTCTTCTAAAATTGATTCGTTCATAAAATCAAAGTTATAGAAAATATCATTATTTTCCAGTAGACTTATCCTTTCGTCCATGTGCGCTTGGTCTTTATCAATTATTATTGGAATTTCTGCAGCTAGAGATTCTACAAAAGAAAGTGTATATTGAGCAGGATATGTATTAACAATATAAGCAGACTTATATTTTGATAATAATTCAACTTGTTTTTCAAAGGAAGTGCTTCCCTTAAATATATCAGAAACCTCGTTTGCACCAAATATATCATGAGGAAGATTCTTTATATGCCAGTTGTAAAAATGTATGTTAAAATGATTTGATCTATTTAAGAATGCATTATAAAATATAATAATCTTATCTATTTCTTGATTTCTTTTTAGATAATCACTTTTAGATTTATAAAATCTTATTATATGGTTTTCTCCAGCATAACCGTTTATTAACTTCTCCATTGGAGAATATCTAATTATCTGTATTTCATTTTTTATTCTTGATATTGATTTCTCTATAATTTGTGTTGATTGACCTATACTTCTCCAATAAACTTTTTTTCCACCAAGCATTTTTATTGAATTAATAAGACTTTGATACGAGTGCATAAAAATAACTATATCAAATTCTTTTAAGAATTCTTTTGAAAAAACCCACAACCCATTTGGTAAAAGTTTGCACTTTGTTTTATGAAATAATTCAAGCCAATCTTTATTTTGAACCAAATTTAACGGATCTCTTATGCTTTCTGCTGGTAATATTGGATTTATATATGAGCCACAAGAAAAAACTTTGTGGCCTAATTCACGAAAAATTTTTAATTCATCCCATTCTAAAACAGAGTGACATGATACGTATAAAATATTTGACATAGTAATTAGTACAATATAATTAATAAGGTGTAATATGAAACTTTTAGATGTTAAAGATTATTTTAATGAAAATACTAAAAAACAAATTTTTGAAATAAAAGTATCCCTACCTCTTCTAAAATTCAAGAATAATCCATATTTCGGTATGTTTATGGCGGAAGATCTCAATGGTAATATGATTAAATTACCAAAGATTCCAACGAGTAGCCATGATTATATAATTGATAGAAAGATTCTTGGAAAAGAATGTACTTTTGTGGTTGTTTTTGATAAATCAGGTGATACAAATACAATTGGTGACTATAAAAGATTTTGCTTTGGATTAAGAGATTATAATATAAGATGGCTACCAGAAACTTTTATTTGGATTGATAATAAGTTTTGCTTTAGCCATGATTTAGTCGCTGATGCCAAGCCTGATGAAAAAGAAGCCGATATAACTAACGAACTGTCTTTAGATAAGGAAATTCAATCTGAGGTTTTAGATTTTCCAGGCTTAAGCTTAATTGAAATAGAAAAAGAAATTGAGCATAAAAATGATTCTCTTGATATATTAATAAAGTTTGATGATAAAGAAGAATTTATTAAAAATGAGTCAGATATAAAAGAAGTTACTCATAATGATTCCAAAAAGACTCTTAAATCAAAAACAAGAAGAATTTCTACAAAATAATCTATTTTCATTTTGAGTATTATATGAATATAAATAAAGTTTTATCATCTCTTTCTAAAAATCTAAATATGATTAATAGTAAGAGTGCCTCGCTTATGATAAATAATATTGATTATTTATATAAGTACGCAATATCAACAGACGCCTTAAGAGAATTAAATTGGTGGCTTGGTGGAGATTATTCGAAACTAAGTTTTGATAAATTATTTGAAGGAAAACTTAGGGTAATACTTCCTTTTAAAACAGAGGAGGAAAAATTACTTATTGAGTTAATTTCAAAATTAAAACAGATGGGCTGGGTACCTGCTGGTAATGGCGCTTCTTTTAAAAAAGAAATGGTAAAACAAAAACTAAAAGATAATAATGGACAAGAATACGAGATAGATGTTAAAAGTGCTGATCTTAAAATATCAAAAAAAGAAGAATACGTAATACCATCTGGTCCTATGATTGGAAAAATGGGAATTAGAACTTTAACTTCTAGTATATCTAAAGTCATATCTAATCCAAAAAACAAAATAGATAAACATTTGATTGAGTTTTGGAATAATAACCAAACGCTATATACAAGAGATTATAACTGGGAGCAAATAGAAGCCTGTTTTAATCTTTCCGATAGTGAATTAAAAACACAGCATTATGTTATAATCTCAAGAAACCCAATTGATGTTTTAAGAATGAGTGATCATGATAATATTTCATCATGTCATTCTGAAGGACGAGATTATTTTCAGTGCGCAATATCTGAATCAAGAGGTAATGGTCTCGTCGCTTATATAGTAAAAAGCTCAGATGTAAATGATTACTTATCAGAAAATAATTTAAAAGATTTATCAGGTTTGGATAAAAAAGAAATATTTAAAGATCCTGAAAGAGATATCGATGGCATTATACCGATATCAAGAGTTAGGCTCAGAAAGTATGTAAATGAAACAAAGGGTTATGAATTTGCCGCACCAGAATTTAGAACATATGGTGAAAATTTACCTGGTTTTGTAAATTTTATTACAGAGTGGGCGTGGTCAAAGCAAGGATATATTTTTGAAAAAGATGATGGTGGTGTGGAGCTACCTAACCCAAGAGAATTAGTTATGTATGGCGGTTCGTATCGTGATAATGTTGATTCCAAGATTGTAGATTCGTTTTTTTCACAAGGAACCGATGAAAAATTAGAATTCGAAGGAGACTTTAGGAATAAAACAAATTATGAGCATGATGAATCAAGTGGTGGTGAAGACGCTGAACTTGAAAATGCAAGAGATCAGCTTCAAGATATAATTAACGCATATAATTCAAATAATCTTAATTTGCGTTATATTGGTTCTGTTGATTGGGATGTAAATGCACTATATTTTTACGCGTCAATTAAAGCCCAGTTTCATGTAAATTTAAATGGAACAAGTTTAGATCCTTTCTTAGATAAATCGAAGCTAATTAGCGAAATTAAAGATATTCCAAATCCAACAGATTTTGATCAAGAGGTTGCTGATTTTTCTGAAATACTTGATGTATTTGGTGATTTACGTGATTCCGAAAATGTTAATAACTTTGATTTTGAAATTTTTTATAAAATATATGATGGAACTACTCTGGAAATTGAAACATCTATGGTTATAGATTATATTCATTCTACGGAAGATGTTCAAGAAAGCTTCAGATCAATCACATCCTTTATCAAACGTAATAAAAAAATGTTTGAAGAGCAAATAAGAAAAAATCTTATAGAAAATGGATACATGGTTGAATCCAAATTTGATGAGCTAGCAAAAGGTATTGATGATAAAAATTATGAAAATTTTTATGATTATAAATTAAAAAATTTCAATATAGACTACTATAATCTTGATTATGGTGAAATAGATCTTGTTCTGAGAGATGAATTAAAAGCTATAGACGTAAAAATTCCAGATTCTATTATTTATGCTCAAAATATTAAATCCGCATCTTCCAACTGGAATAGAGGAAATCTTATTGCCAGTATTCTAGACGGAGCAGTTGATAAGATTGATAATCGTCTTATTATTCTGAATAACATATCCGGCTATATTTTAAAAATAATTAATGAGATGGAAGAAGAGGCTAGAAAACAAACTAAATTTGATTTCTTTAAAGAAAAAAATCTAGAGTTTTCCCAAGATATAAAAGAAAGCGTTTATGTTTGTGTGGAATTTGATAATAAAAAAACAGATGGACATGATCCATCTGGAAATAGTATAATAAAATTTAATCTTACAAGGCTGACTTTAAAGATTAAAATTAAAAGCATGTATTCTCAGAAGCAGCTTGCCCTAATAAATGATCTTGTTTTGGAGATCGATTCTGATTTTGATAAAATTCTTAATATAATTTTGTCTGATATTAATGATCATATTTTTGAAAAGGAATCGGAGTCAAAAGATTTCATAAATACCATAACTAATGGGGAGTATCTGAAACCAACCCTTGAAAAAATGAATGCTTCTAATTTAAATGATTTAATATTATTATCAAAATGGATTGATGCAAACTGGGATTCATTTAGTGTTAATGAAAAGATATTTGCAACAAAATTTGCAATCGATCGTTTAAATCACGGTTATAATCATAATAAATATTTTGACACGCCAGTTGGATGGTTT
>JACCDO012184229.1_pt1 | contig 11959 bp, 12 predicted proteins | sample 7446101 | NCBI WGS metagenome assembly JACCDO01 (sample SAMN15323440, study PRJNA562643) | freshwater metagenome | isolation source: river surface water | place: USA:Blue River Watershed | collected 2017-08-16 | reverse complement strand
CTTGGCCGTTTCAACCTGTCTGGTATACCTAATAATAATTGGTAATAAAATGTCGGGATGAGAACACCCACACCCCTTATTATGAGAAAGGAGAGAAAAAAGGAGATGGAAGCATATTTACTTAATTATTATCGTGCAATTTCAGGAATAAAGTTTTGAGTTGTCTGGCTTCAAACGCGACAGTTTGTGTAGGATCAGGTGGCAATGAGTTACCGGTGGCATCTACTTGCGGTCCAATAACTGTGATTACTTTCTCTCCGGCAACCTCAGCTTTCTCGCAAAACACAATGATTTCATCAAGCGACGAGTCCTTCAATATCAACATGTGTTTTGCCATATTTTCAGCAAGAGCAAGGAAGCAACGCTTCGCATAGTACCAGGTGTCAGTATGCAATTTCTTCTCGTAAGGTTCCAACGATTTTATTATTCTTGAAATACCAAATTCAAAGTTACCTTTGGCACAGTACAATGTACCAATAACCAGATTTACGATACATAAATGAAAGCATTGACGATCTGGTTCAGTGTAGGTAAGACGTTCTTCCTCCTTTTCTATGCGGCGCATCAGCTCCTCTGCGTCTTCATTTTGACTAGTCATAATATAACTCACACATAAATTAGCTAATACTATAGCTGTTACATCCACTAACGTATCCTGTAACCGTTTCACGATCGGATCATAGTAACGGATAGCATCTTTGAACTTGGTCTCTTGCATGAAAAACACGTGCGCCACATTGAGCTTCCATACATCATGCTCCGAGCAGAATTCTGCCGATTGAAAGAATAGCTTTTCAACCATCGGATAGTTCTCCCGCTCCCAATATATTCTTGCTTGTGCCATAAGAACTGGAATGTACTTCTCTAGCTCCTCGTCGTACTGCTTCAAGTGATTCTTGATGACTTCGTTATCACGAGCTATTTTAGCATCTTGAATATTTTTGGTTAATTTTCTTAATTTTTCAATATGTTTAGCCGATAATTCATCAAACTTACGATATGCTTCCTCGATGGAGGTGGGCACCATGATGCACGCGTCCAAGTAATCGTATAGCTCTTGGGAGATGTATTTGTAAGTTAGATTACTATTTTCAGCTAGAAGCCCTGCAGCAATGTCATAATTTTGATATTTACAATGTAGTAACAACAGATTACCAAACGTCTAGAGGGAAGATGAAATAAATAAAGTGGATGAGCGAGTTGAAAGGGAAGTAATATTGGTAGTTACCTCTGGTGGATATGGTGGATTTGCTAATAAATATGACAATTTCTTAAATGCACCAGTAGCATCTTCATCTGCGTGGCACAAAGCTTGATTGTGTAATGTCACTGGATCTAATTCCGATTCTAATCTTGGTGGCATATCCGTTAATGCCTCTTTTGCAGCGGATAAATCATTATCAACTTTCGCTGGTTCACTTGTTTTCATTGAATACTCGATGGCTGCCTTCAGGTTAAACGCCTCGATCAAACAAGTTTCTTTCAATACTACACTATTACCTACTGAGCGAACATCTAAACCATCTATGATATAGTGAGAGAATGAGGAAGTGAATAAAGACTTTACGAGAAAATTTTATGGAATATACCTGTGCGACTACCAACTGATAATTCAGGATGGTTACGCACCCCCTTCTCAACTATTTCTGATATATATTTCAATGCGGCAATGAAATTCTTTTCACGGTAATAACATAATGCAATATTATAAGCCAAATCAGGTGAATAACCCACCATATTCATTACATCTAGGTATTGTTGGCGTGCTTTATCATATTTACCTTCTTTGAATGATATTGCCGCATAGTTCACTAATACATCTGGATCATCATGGCATTGATCCAACAGAGACTTACATGATTGTAACTCATCTTGTTCATATTTGATAATAGATTGTAACATAATAACTTTTTGACTATATTGTTCGCCTTCAACTCTAATTGCCGCCCTGGTAGCTTCTGGATACATTCCTGCTTTATACAAGGACTGGGCATAGTACAATTTATACTCTGTAGCGAGTGAGGGAGTAAGTTTGAGTGCATGAGTATGTTTGAGTGAATACGAATAAGTCAAATACGTAGTTGAGAGTAAGTATGTACACAAATGAGTAAATGTGAGTGAGTGTGCCTACCTTCTACATCGGGACAAACAGAAACAAGCGTTTCATATATTTCTGACGCTGCATTAAAGTCAGCTACTTGATAATAACAATAACCCAACAAGGATAACGCAGCTCTCGATCGAGGAAAGTTTGCCAACTCCGCCGACAGCAACTCGATGGCCTCAGAGTACTTGGCCTCCTTGATGGCGCCGTAAATCACATTCGTGTATTGAATGGGCGCCTCCATTTCACTCAAAATTCACTATTAATTTTTATATTTTTTTAATTTTTTTTTCAAAATTCTAACTACCAACTTTGCGGCCTCGAAGAAATGGTGAAAGAGATAGTAACAGACGCTTGAACTTTGTTTGGTCGTTGGGGAAGTACGTGAACAAGCACAGGGTCGCCTGCTGCGTAATTTTATACTCTGGAAGGATCGGGGTAATATCTCTCTGTTTTCAATAAGCTTCAAAATAACAATGATTCCAAGCAGACTTTTCTCACGTGAATTAATTTCTCCAAAATTCACCACATAAATCAATCTAATCTTCATCCCTAAAGCGGTCCTAATCCAGGGCCTATTTTCAAAATTGTTGCATCCACGCATTCACATAGCAGAGGAAAGAGTTCGTTAGTGAGAGAAAGAGAGAAATGGGACCCAAGCGACGCACGCCATCGAAGAGTCCAAGACGGGACTCGGCTACCAAGAAGCAGAAGGACTCGGAGACCAAGCGAAGAATTGACGAAGTGGATGATGTTGACGAGGAGGTAAATACACCTAAAAAATCGAATCGAGGACGTAGTAATGAAGTTGTGACCACAGATAGTAGAGGACGTAGCAAATCCCCAGCTCCAGTCGCTCCTTCTTCACCAACAAGTACTAAGTCAAAGAAACAAGCACCTAAAAGTAGTGGTAAAAACTCGAAACCATATACTCCGGTGAAATCAAGTGACACAGCTAGTAATGATGGAGGATCACCAGTGCGCACTAAGGCAGCTGCTCATACCAAAGCAGTTGCTGCATCAACTGATATTAATACAATTAAGTTAAAATCCAAAATAAGTTTATATAATATTAAATCGAGTCGTAAGCGTTATTCTGATCAAATATGGGAGGACGAAGAGGAATTGAGCAGTGGTTATGCTGGTTTGGTTGTCGTTATTGTTGCCACTATCGCCTTTTTCTATTTCTATGGCGCCAAAATAGACTTGTTAGCGCTATTGAAACTACCTTATGAATACCTTGAAAAGTTTATCACAAATGTTTTGGGTAGATTAACTGACAAGGTTCCATTTTTTAGTGCTAAAACTAATGGATTACTAAGTCATCTGGCCTCGTTTATGATCAACATGAACATAATCTACACGGCGTTGTTTATTCCAATCGTTTATTACTTATTCGAGAAAGATCATACTTCACCTGTCACTTATTTGGCGTTCACCCTTTTCGTGTTTGTAGGACTATCCTATTACCATCACCAGTGCACTGATTTAGAATGCTTCAAGAGACATGCCGATGATGTATTAGCACATAAATATTTTGACCCATTTGGCGCATGGTTCTCTGGTATCAAAAATACTGTTACCCAAACTATTTCTTCTTTATTGAATAAAAAATAAATTATTTTTATAAGTTCACAGCACTTGGCGCCATGCGCAACGTGGAAAACAATATACAATAGAATCTTATATGTAAATTAATGTTACTTGCATTAATATTTAAAGTATTTATCTAGTTCTACCGGTCCACCTTCTTTCCATACAAATGGGTAAGTTGACGCGCGGATTTCATCTTTGATAGTACCGTCTACAATTCGATTCATCTCTACTTCATACGTGTACACACCCGCGGGCTTCCCAGGCGACTTAAAGTACAGATCACTGGTTGGCTGAAAGTATACCAATACATTTAGTTTACCAATAATTTTAGTGGTTTTGGCTAATTCTTCTGCGGTAACGAATTCATCACGCAACGAAGCGGGAACGGCAAAGATCCAGTTGATTGCGTAGTCGCTAACTATTTTTTTCACTTTAGTACTATTATATAATTGCCTACAACGTTATTTATGAGAAGTGAGAAGGTCTGGACATTGGTGTACAAACGAGAGGGTAGGTAACACGGGATTACCTGTAGTGTACTTGTTTCATAAATTCTATTGTTTGAACGGAGCCAGCACTGAGCGTTATATTCCTTTTTTGGGTTGTTAACTCAATAGTACCATTACCCTTAGTATCATGATATTTAATACTCCATTGATTCGCTGGTGATGATAACCATGTTGGTGCTTTTTGAAACGAATATGGAGCACTATCTACCACCGCATCCGCAGGCAAAAAAGCCTCTATCAAGTTCCTTATATTATATGGATGATCCTCACGAGGATGAGAATCCAGTTGCACATAGCGCAGCACAACGTTGTCAATATCTTTACCTATATCCGGTGTAAAGATTACAGAATATTTAGTAAAACCAGGCAAGTTTTCATTTTTGGCAAGAGTTTCTAAGGGAACATCATCAATAAATCTTGCGCCAGCAAATTTCAGTGAAGTATTCCATCGTCCAATCATGTAAGGTGGGTACCAAAAGTCATCACTATTCATATTAATCATTGCTTTCGTTAAAGGAGTATTATCATCTCTTATGTTAACCGGCAGCGTTCGGTAGTCATCAGCTCTGACCTTCTTGCCACCAAGAATTCCACAAGCAGCAACAAACTTGGCAACGAAATCTTGATAATTGTGAATGGTATGGACCCTCAGGGACTCCTCTTGTCGCGGGTGCGCCCTCTTGGGAGGCGACTGATGCCAGCAATGGAGCCCGACAAGCAGCAGTAGTAGTAGCGTTAGCGGAAGCCGGAGACGCAGCATTTCTCGCGGATTTACTTTTCAATTATATATTTTCTTCTTTTTTTTTTTGTTTTTTAAAAAGGGTACCGACTGTACCTATTCAAAATGAATCAATATTTTTGAACCAGTACCAATTTCATCAATATTGTTGAGTCAAATCGGTTAGGTGACGTGAACTATATTATGACAATTCTTGTATATACAAAATTTTACTATATTTTATGCATTATCACTTACTTATTCAGGTCGAAAATTTCCCGGGTAAAACCCAGCCATATCCCTTTCATCCGCAACGAAGTTCTTCTTCCACTGGCGATAGTGATTCGTCTTCTTCCAATCATAATAAAATTCTATTATTTCTTTCACATTTTTTGATTTAACACATTTTTGTATCAAATGAAATTTTTTACCATATAATGTAATTGCCGCTTCAAATAGCGCAACCTCTCTGGGATTCCAGAACTCAAAGACGGTTGGCCTTCGCAGAGGATTTAGTAGATATCCAAGCGTGGGTACTTTATCTAATGGGAATCTATTTTCACTTGCATCATACCCATATGGACCAATAGTTATGTTTGGATACATTAAGTCACCAACTAAATTAACATAATCTTCAATCATACGGTGTGGACGCCATCTTTCTCTACTCTTACCTATGAATTAAGAATAGCGAATGAATAAGGGTGAATAAATTAGGACGAGTGAATAATGTTTGTGACCTACTACTGCACTTCGATCAACTTTAGCTTCTTTGGAAACATTAAGTCTTGGTTTATGAGCTGATGGCGACGAGATATCTTCAACATTCGAGCTACTATTATTACTGTTACTCGGAACTGTCGTTGGTTTCACAAGACTACTATTTGATACTGTTTCATCAACAACATCTTCTTCTATTATGGGTCGTTTCCGAGTCAATGCTGTCAATGCTGCGCCCTCAGTGCCATGCTCGGGCTCGACCGGAGCCGCGCTGCTAACCTCCATCTAGCCTACTTCTGCCGATGCGCTGCGTCGACTCACTCAGTATTGACCTTTTATATTTTTACTTGGTCCGACCTAATTTTTACAAGTACCGGCACAGATTCAATCATTTTCAATAAATGTCTTATATAACTAACGATTTAATAAAGTTAATCTGTGAGAGCGACTATGTATAGGAAGGTGATAATTAGTAGTATCAGTTATGCGTAGTGGTGAGCAGAGCTAGGCACCAATAATAAATTCTTTCATTAGGAGGAATCTTTTGATTCAATTTTAGCTACACTACCGGGTTCCGTGCAACCGGAGAATCTCTCCGTCTATGTACTTAACACCGACTTCCACTACGTAATTTAGTCTAGATTCCATCAAAATAAGTTTATTCAATACCGGTACGAACCGGTATTATTTTCGGAAATTTCGTTTAATGAAATTCGTTATTTACCCGTATATTATTCAGTCAGGTATTGCGCATGGCAGTGGCTCCCGACACCGAGGCGGAGAATGCGGGGGTGTCACTTGAGGCGATAGAGGCATCGGCGGATCCTCCGGAGGCTTCAAAAACAAAGAATGAACCGACCAAACCGCAGCTTACATCAAGTGCATTGAAAAAGGTTCCACGTGATTGGCGATGTGATCGTTGTGTCAAAATATTCGATTTACAAGACGAAGATATTGACAATCTATATAAAATATATTGCAAATATGAAACTACTGGCACCGGGTGGCTACCTATCCAAAATTACTTGGACATTGTACTTGGTTTAGGGAAGAATGTATTAACAGACGCAATTTTTGAATTATTAAACACTAAAGAAGCAAGTGCCATAAACTTTGGTGAGTTTGTGCATATTTCATGCACATTTTCTTGCTTCGAAGCCATAGAAATGTTAAAATTTATGTTTTATATTTTAGATCGTGAGAAATCTGGATACGTTGATAAGACAGAGATTAAGCATTTGATATTACTGCTTTGGCACCATGAAGTATCATCAAACTTAAAGACCGCCTTGGAATACTTCGACGAGTTGGACTTGGGTGACGGTCGTCTCACATTTAATGATGCAATTAAAGTATATAAACGTTACCCAAGTACATTTCATCCAATATTTCAGTTGCAACAAGAAATTCAACGATCAAGTTTTGGTGAAATGTTTTGGGAAAATAAGAAAATGGATTTAAAAGAAAGTGCAGAATTGCGCAAATTAGCAGAATTGGCAAGAGCAAAGAAAGCAGCGGCCGATGCTGCTAATGCAGCTGCACTCGCTGAATTGGCATTAGTCAAGCAGCGAATGGGAATAATCAAGTATTATTTAATGCCTTGGTTAAGAGAAAAAGAAAGAATCAAAATTAAAAAAATTGCCGCAATACAACAGAAATTAGAAGAGGAAGCAGCTGCTGGCCCTACGGAAGAGAAGAAAGAGTAAATTACCCACGATCACTTATCTATAACTTGTTTATATTGTCATTATTTTTTACTATACAATTGTAAAACAGTTTGGATTTCTTCAATATCTTCGTTACTATTATTTTCCTTGTACTGCAGGAGATAATCAATAATTTGTTGCAGTATTGCCTTATCCAATGACATACGCAGCAACTCAAACCGTTGGAATACTGCTATTGCTTTGAACCATTTAAATGGATTAATAGTTTTCTCCTGCTGTTCTATCCCATCACTTGCTTCTACGGTATTGGACACGGGGCTATTACTATCTAATGTTGTTTCAGTGACTATATTTTTGGTTAGAAATACATTTACAGGAATATCCGTGGTGTTACTAGTTTGCTGAATGTGCCAAAGCAGTGCAGACAACATCTGCTCTAAAATCTCGACATTACCATCATTTGTCATTATTTTTTTTATTCTTTTTAATCCTACAAGCATCAAATAATTTATTTTATCTTCTGGATTGTAACAATGGCGCCAATCTCTTTCAAATTCCATTGATGTCCTTGGCTTGCTAAATGCTTTGATGCTACATTTACTACCTTCCACGCTACTATTTAATTGTTGTTGAGTGATTTCACTCTCTAATAAGCATGCATTTGCTTTAGTTGCATCCTTTCTGTATCCCTTCTGCCAACCTTTCTTGACATCGCGCAAGGTGGCGACCTCCTGACTACTAATGGTCTTCAAGTTGGCACATGCAACCATCGCTTTGAATTCATCGTAACTTCCAGCCTTCCGAATCGCCCTTTTCTTCATGTTGTCTGTTTTCTTGTATTTCAAATCAAAATCAAGAGCGTCTTGCAGCTCTTTGGCTAGCACTGATGTGTCAAGGTTGCCTCGCGCATCTAGCGGGATCCCACTCGACATACTCTCCCAATTATGGTATTTTAAAAATTGAATTTTTCTAAAAAAAGGAAAAAAAATAAAATCAGTTGAATTTCTGTTGACGGACTAAACATATGTACATGTGCCGATTGGATGTGTAGCGAGCTGTGGTGAACAACAACAAGACAAAAAGAAGATAAGAAGAAGACAAGAAGTAGTAAGCGAACAACGAAGAAGTAAGTGACAACAACAAGGCAAGAAGGAGGAGGAAGAGATGGAGGAGGAGAGGGTGCTCGATTGCGTCATCCTCGGCACGACGATCGCGTACCCAGCGCGTCCCAATGATACGGTGTCCATGGTCAGCACTCACGTTTACGACGAGTATAGGCAGTTACTTCGCTACAAGAAACCTATGAGGGTCAAGGTGCTCATCATCTATTTATTTACAGCTACGCGGATACATATACTCATCAATTATCACTCATTTATAGTTTGTACAAGATCAAGCAACTGGATACTTATTAAGTAGTTCGATGGCAATCCGTCACTTGCAAGGGAATAGACTAGAAATTGTGATGGAAGATTATGAAGATATTGATACTATATTAAATGCAGATGAATTTATTGATAAATACCGAATCTGGCAAGAATTTGCAGCAAAGCAAGTCTTAGAGAATATAAGATGCTTCACAGAAAATGACGAGTTATTGGCCAATAATACCAACATCGAAAATAATAAAATGCTTTTATTGTTGAAGGAATTAATATCATCATCATCGTCACTTGGGGTGCAGTTGATTCTGCTTGAGGCCTTATTTCTCTTGGCAACTAAGTTTCCACAGAGGAATTTATTCAATTATGGTATTGTGCAACTAGTAAATTACATAAAATATACTCGATTTAATCAAGTTATTATTGCGGCATTGAAATATTTAGCAGAATTAAAGAATAAATCACAGTATTACGACATCGACAAGAAGGTTATTCGCCGAATCGACATCGATAGCTTGCTGACGCGCGTCGTAACGAACAGTAAAGAAGATGTAAATAGTGCAACTATGAATAACTACCAAGGCGAAGTAATGAAACTATATAATACTATCTACAGCAAGACACTGATGAGCGACAATGGGATATTCAATAACCCTGAATTCTCTACCAACATACCCTCCCTGGTCACCGAATATATAATAGATTTACAGCAACAAATACAGGAATTAAGCAGAATGGGCAATGCCGCCACGAAAGAGCAACAAGAAACCAAGGAACAAGAAAGAAAAGGAATAGAACAGGAAGTGAAGCAGGAAGCAAAGCAAGAATGGAGACTATTGGCCCATGCGCAAGCAGATACCAAAAGTATAATGATGAAAAGTGAGTCGAAAGAAAGCGGACAACTGATCGAAGATTATCATGCAAGTGGCACTAGTAGTAGAGACAGGCTGCTTTTAGCGATTGATGACGTTGAAGAGGTCAAATCAATTTCGTCTAGAATGTCCACACCCAGCGCGAAACCAATAGTAAGCGATAGTGTTGCTCTAGAGAAAATTATTAAGTTGCTAACTTCTGTTGATACATCAGTACGCACTTACGCCCTGGATAAATTGGTGAAGATGAGCACCAACAATACTAGTAGTAAGAGTAGCATTGGTAGTAACAGTGACGTTGATAGATCATTGAATACGTTGATATCCGCCGGCCCCAAGGGAGAGCAAGATTTAACGGAATTAGTGTCTGCGTTAATGCTATGTTTACAGGCAGCATTGCATCGTCGTGCTGCGGCATCTAATGGCCTCATTGACGAGTTGCCACAATTTAATGAAGGCACACTCAGTAGCAGTATTTCCGAAAAGGCATTGGCGTCATTCAGTGCTGATGATACCTTTAGAAGCACTCATCATTCCGAGAATATGTATGAGACAATGAAGCCGTTACCATTGAACAATAACACATCAACAGCGGAGCTGCTGATATCAAGCGCATTGCTATCACCTCATACGGATATTGCGTCGATTAAGAAATGTATTTTATGTATAAATTCCATTATTTCTATGTCATTCGAATGGAAGAACATCACAACGAAGACGTTGACAGAGTGGTCGCGACTATTACTGACATTGACGCATGCGCCTAGTGATATGGAAGACATTGCAGAGTCATGTGCACAGTATGTCTTGGATATTATCGGGCTGACAGCCGGTGGTTGGCCCGCAACAAAGCTGCGCATAGAGTCAACAGCACTGGATAAATTTCTACTGGAATATAATAATCTGATTTTTGGTGACGAAGCAAAATCAAACCCCAAGCAATACCGAGCCCTGATGGCGCTGTCATATATTTCATCACTGAAATTAAATACTGGCAGTTCCACCCAGTCATTACCAACGACATTAACTCAACGAATTTCTCATACGAAGAGTTTCCATAGCTTGCACTCCAATGATGGCTCCAGTAACGAGTTCCTCGAGGAACTCTTGCTCGGCAATAGCAACAAGCTATTGCATGTTTGCTGGAATCTAATCCTAGGGAAGAAGGAAAAGGCAACCGCGATGGACCTGCAGATCCAGTCATTCGCCATGGATATTCTCGCGACTAGTTCGGTAAGACTGGCTATTCGTGAGTTTTTACTCCGACAGCAAGCTATAGGCAAGCTAATACTATTATTGCACGAGGTTGGAATGAAGTTAAATGCTGTGGGGTCTACTCTTCAAGGAACCGTTGATGCACATATAAACGGAAAGACTTGTTACGAATTACTTCTTACTCGTTCAACAATTAAAGCATTGACTAACCTCAGTACCAGTAACAACAACATCATGTCTCAGGTTCGTCACGTCTTAGTACTAGGCAACCACATCAATACAAGTAATCGGGAATTGTTGCATATGTTCACTACCAGTAACAAGGTGTTACGCCAACTGTCTCAATTGGACGAAACTTTCGGATACTATTACGACATTATTGCATCGTTCAAGGACGATTTGGTCACAGGAGATACTAGTGGTCAAAAAAGTCTAGAAAAGGCAGAAAAGGAGATGAAAGAGTCTTCTGATATCGATGACATGAAAGATGAATACCACCCGGTTTATAATCTGGATCATGATGGTGTTGCACAGCGTGCATGGAACCTCGTGAAACAGAAATATAAACATAAATAACAATGCTTACAGAGACGTAGGTATGAAGCAACATGTGATTATTTTACAGTATATAGTGTGGGATCCTTCTTCTCTAAGTAGTACAATTTAGCGCGTCTAACTCGCTTTTTACCTTGATGTATAAATGCTTTTTGTAATATTGTAATATTTTTAACTAATGGATTATAAATTGGTATTATTCTTTTAACTGGGGTACCATGCTCTACATTCAATAATTGTATTGTCGTATTCATACCTTTCCTTGGTCTTGCAATAACCACACCTTTCACAGTCTCAGTTGTTGTTGCTGTCATGTATGGCAATTGTTCAACCATAACGGAATCGCCAGGTTCAATGTTAGGATATTCTCTCCCATTTTTTACCAGCTCCCACTCCTCTTTCTGCAAGACGGCAAGCATGGAAGAAGCGCGTCTCCTAGGTATTTTGTGTTTGACATGTTTCTGTCGCAGCCCATGCGACGGACTGGCCACGGGGGCGGGAGGTGGCACAGCAGGAGCTCCGACAGAGGATAGCGGACGCAACAAGAGGCGTGCACAGCCCTCAAACACGCACTTGTTGGCGGTGATGCGACTCAACATCGTTATTAGTTGTTGTATTTTT
>JACCDO010913584.1_pt1 | contig 11959 bp, 5 predicted proteins | sample 7446101 | NCBI WGS metagenome assembly JACCDO01 (sample SAMN15323440, study PRJNA562643) | freshwater metagenome | isolation source: river surface water | place: USA:Blue River Watershed | collected 2017-08-16 | reverse complement strand
TTACTGTCTGAACCATCTGCTCCTCCGGTTCCTACATTTTAAGAAACCGTGCCGCCGGGAGTAACTGGAAAACGTTGCGCATAAACAATACCACCAGCGCCGCCTCCGCCATTGCCGTCTGCGCTGGGGTTTCCACCACCACCACCACCGCCACCGGCAACTATTAATACTTCTACTTCAGATACGCCCGAAGGCACTGACCAAGTTCCGGGTCCAGTTGATGTGAATGATACTAATGTGGATGTAACAGTTGGAGCCTGTGCTGCCGTACCGCTAGGCACCATTGTTGATCCTGTTGCAGGAGATGCTATTGTTGTTGGTGAATTTAATATTGCCATTTTTTCTTATCTACTTTTAAAAACGTACTATAACTATCCCGGGGCCGCCGTTACCGCCACCGCCGTATGGATTACTACCAGTGTGGCCGCCGCCACCACCGCCACCACCTGTATTCTTAGCTCCCGGACTTGGAGGTCCGTATCCCCTATTCCATTGCCTGAAAACACCGTCTTCAAACGCAGTGGTTCCTGATCCTGATCCACCGCCTCCGACGCCGCCAAAGCCGCCACTCGATTGCGGGCCATGTCCACCGCCACCACCACCGCCGGCATACCATTTTAAGGTTCCTGTTATGGCGCTTGCAGCTCCCATTCCACCCATACCTCCACGACCGTATCCGAATCCTGGATATCCTTGACTGCTGGCGCCACCTCCACCGCCCATAGCATGTGGAGGGCTTCCTGGTGCGTCACCTCCGGGCCATCCTTGTCTACCTGTGGGATAATCATTAGCTGATCCTGGGCCACCTGGGTGTGTATATGCTGCACCTCCTCCGGACGCTCCGGGGCGGCCTGCGCCTCCTCCACCATAACCATTTCCCGGATGGCCTGATCCGCCACCGCCGCCGTAGGCTATTAGTGTGCCGAATGAAGAATTAGCGCCATTTTTATTTGAAATTGTACCATCGCTACCTGGTCCTCCAGTGCCGACTACAACAGGCACAGTACCTCCAGGAGTCACTGGAAAATCAGTAACTTCTACAAATCCTCCGGCTCCACCGCCACCACCCAAAACGCCGCCGCCACCTCCACCGCCGATAACCAAAACATGAACACGTTCTACACCTGTAGGTACATTAAATGTAGCAGGTCCTGTGGCATTAAATGAAATAATAGTTGGTCGTATACTGGAATCTTGTTCTACAGCCATCTGTGTCCATGAAGATCCGTTCCATACTTCCATACCAATTCTTCTACCGTTGGCATCGTTATCTGTATTAAATCTAATAGCTCTATCGCTGGCTGTAAGCGACGGGCGTTGAGCGGTTGTGCCTGCCGGATATTGAATAAAACCGGTACCGATTAAGTTGGTATTTTTTAATGTTGCCATTATCTAGAACTCTTTAATTCTTCCAATTGTGACTTTAATTCTTTAATTGCTTCTACAAGATAAGCTGTGATTTTTGTATATTTAATTCCATAAGGCTTACCTTTTGTATCTAAACTTACTAAATCTGGAGCATATTTAAATACCTGTTCAGCGATCAAACCTGCTTCATGTTGCTTTGTATCTCGTCTGTCATAGGTTACTCCAACTAATTTTAACACAGTATCTAACGCATTTTCGAGAGGTTCAATGTTGGTCTTAAACACTACACTAGATGTTTCAACAATGGTAGCTGCTGTAATTTGTCCGCTAATTCCAACACCTCCTGTAACAACTAATGTACCAGTACCTACTGTAGACGATGCTACGTTGTCTGTCATCAGCACACTGGCTGTAGCTTTTGTAGCCGAACTTGTGCCATTAATAGTAATTGTTCCGCTGTTGCTTGTACTACCTCTTAAAGTCGGATGAGTAGCAATAGTACTGATTAGTTCACCTGTGCTTGGTACAAAAGAAAGATTTGTTCTAGCTTTAGGTGCTAATGTAGTAGGCAGTGACCCGCTAGCTGTGTCAAATAACGGATAATGCACTGTAGCAGAAGCTCCCGGATCACTTACAGCAATATTTCCACCTGCCGACGACCAACTTAAATTGCCGCTGGTGTCGGAGCTTAAAACAAATCCGCTTGAAGATGCAACTGCTGCTGGCCATGTTATCGTGTAGTTCGCTGCCATATTGCTAGCAGCCTGTACTTGTATGTAGTTGGTTCCATTAGCAGTAGCTTCTCTAAATCTAATACCTGCTTGGTTCATCATGGTAAGTGTACCATCATGCATCGTATCAGAATTAACCTGAACTACGCCAGTACCGTTAGGATCCAACGTTAGATTAGCATTGGTCTGTGTTGTTGTTAGAGTGGCGGCATTGGCCTGGACCAATCCAATTTTTTCAAGACCTACTTGGCCACCGCTGGTTCTTCTTCCCATAATTTACCCGCCTTATGCTGTTGATGTTTCTATGCCAAACACTACTACACTCAAAGTAGGTGTAGCAGTTGGTGTCTGCACTACTAATAGTTTGCCAGCGTCCATTACAATACCTGTTCTTTCTAAAACACCGTTAGGTACTAGTGCTGAATCATATTCAATATATTCAGCTGTAGTAGGTGTAGCCGATGAAGCTACCGCAATTCTTATACTAGCGTTTGCACTTGCACTGCGATTAACAACGTTCACAGTTACTACTGCAAAAGTTGTTGCAGGTACTGTGTACACAGTAGTATCTGCGGTTGTTGTAATATTGGCTGTGCCTAATCTTCCTGTTGCCATTTATAGTCTCCGTTTAATTATTTAAGAAGTAATTCCAAGCTACTGGATAACCTGTAACTCCTGAACGGAAGTTAAAGACTGCCTTCATTTGGATAGTACCGCCTGTTGTTGTTGTAATTTGTGATCCTGAAACAGACACAAATCCAGCCACTAAGCTATTTACGTTTAGTGCAGCACCGCCGCCGCCAATCTGTGCAGATATGTATGCACGGATAGCACGTTGGGTAGGTACAACACTATCTGAGTTAGCTGTTAAGAATGGATCAGTTGAAAACTCAGTAATTGTTGCTGAATTTCCACCCAATGTAATGTTACCTAGTGATAGTTCTGCAAGACCTGCAATGTTAAATGCATCAGCATTTAATGTTGCAACACCAGTTGACTGTTCAATAGTAAACAGTTCGCCAACACGGAAGTTACCGTCTTGGTCAGTGGATGTATAGAACACACGACCCCCGTTTAGGTCAACTGTTTCGTTAGCTTGTACTGGCACTTGTGTTGGTAATCCAGGATAATTTGTTTCTGTAAAATTACCTGTGCCAATATCTAAGAAATCATGTCCTGTTAATCTCACCTGGCTGTACCTAATTCTAGTTGTAATAGCTGTAGAATCTGCAGGTGAGTTAAATTCACTCATATCAGGTGATATCTGGAAGAATGCTGCTATAGCTCCATTTTGTGTGCCTGATTGAGATAGAACTTGAACTAACTTATAAACTGTATTTGGCTGTGTAGCAAATACTACGTTTGCACCTGCTCTTGGTACGTCTGTTAAACGCTTTACGCCTATAAATCTTCCGCTTTGGAAATTATTAGCATAGCCGTCGCCTATGTCTTCTTCAACTATTGCCGAATCATATCCAGTTCCTCTATCAATAAAACTAGGTTGTGCGCACACACCATCTCCCAATCTTACAGAAGTAGGTGCTTCATATATATTATTAGGATCTGTAATAGTGATTGTAGGTGCAGAAGAGTAAGCAGATCCTGGATCTACTACTCTAATAGCAAAAATCTTATTGTCTGCGACAAAAGCTCTAGCAGTTGCAGTGGCACCGAGTATGGCACTTGATGCTGCTGTTGTAGATGCGCTAGGAATGATAGCCCAGATACCCGATGAATTTGGATTACCTTGTATTGCTGCTAATGCTCCTGTGCCGCTGCCTCTTGTGATAGCTCTAGTGGTCCATACTAAGCCATCTTCAGAACTTACCATGTTATTACTACTTGATTGTGTTACAACAAATACACCTTGACCGTAGTGAACACTGGTAACTGTGCCGGATCCAAAATATCCAGTCTCTCCGCTGTTACTCCAGGTCGTTCCGCCGTCTATCGAGTATGCTGGATCAACTGCACCACTTGTACTGACTGCTACAAATTTATTCTTACCATAAGCAATGCTGTTCCATGTTGAACTGGCTGGTAAAGAACCTCCTGCTGTCCATGTAGCACCACCATCGATACTATAGCTTGTGCTTGTGCCGCCAGTAACTACTGCTACCCATCTTCCCTGACCGTAGGCAACTGACTGCCATGTTCCTGCTCCTAAACTGCCGCCAGCAGTCCATGTAACTCCACCATTAGTAGAATAAGCAGTTGCTCCGGTATTTCCTATCACCACCCATGTACCAACTCCGTTATTGCTTCCGTATGCAATACTTACTGCTGTTCCAGAAATACCTCCTGGTAATGCACCGCCTGCCGTAAATGAAACGCCGCCGTCGATAGAATAAGCATTAACTGTTGTGCTTGAAGATATCGCAACAAGATGATTTGCAACTGGTGTTGCTGTGCCTGTGCCTGATCCCGCACCGGTGGCTACGAAATAAGTACCTACTAGGTTAGAAGCAGCTCCAATGCTTGTGAATACTGTGTTTCCTAAAGTTGTAATAACGTAGGATCTACCAATTACAAAACTTCCTGCTGTTTCAACAACAGTTAATTTTCCTGCAGCTAGGCCGTTCCAGTTCGAAGTGCTTAGTGCAGTAGCAGCTGACCAGTTTGCACCGTTAGTTGATGTCTGTACAGTTTGAGATCCGCTAGCCACAGCAACAAAATTGCCTCCAGCTGCAACTCCGGTAAACTCTATAGCAGTTATAGCCCCAGTTGTGCTATTAATAGCTGTGATTGTAACGGTGATGTCATTAGTTGTACTTGTACCACCTAAATTTGTTCCTGCTAATGTTATAGTATCTAATCTAGCATATCCAGTACCGCTACCTACAATATCAACGGCACGATATTTGACTCCTTTTCTAACAACCGTAAACGTAGCACCTGTTCCGCTTCCGCTAGTAGTTCCAGAAATTGGTGTGTACACTTTAAACACTGGTGCAAAAGTTGCGTCACTGAATGTTTGAGAAGTTGCTAATGTTCTACTGGTCGAACTATATGTAGGAGATGTAAATGCAACTCTTGGCTCAACAATATAGGTGGATGAGGCATCCGGAGCTACAATTGCAGTTCCTTGTACTAAATGATCCCAACCAGATGCTCCTGTTGATTCTTTAGTGACTGTAGCTACTTTTGTTCCTGCATTATACGCAGATACAATACCTACTTGACCTGCACCGGCACCTGCTGTTACGATAAGTTTCATACCCACGTAAGCACCAGTGATTTCGTCGTCAGTAGCTGCTAAAGTAAGTGAACTTGTTGTGCCGGCCTGCGCAGTGTTGGCATTTGAAATATAGCCAAAACCACCTAGATTTCCGTCAGCTTCTGGAGCCGTTGTACTATCGTCTACATTGTCTAGTAATCGAACTTGGAAAACAGCATCGTCGCGGAAATCATCCTGTTCAACTTCTGCATTTGCACCACCGCCCGAAATACTCCATGTCTGTTCGCTGTATTCTGATCCGGCATTGTCATATTCAAATTGATATATTTCATTGATACCATCAGTAGCAACTGAACCTACAGTAGCATTATAAGCTTTATTATCTACCTGGCACAAAATTGGTGTTTCGTTCGCATCAAAACCTTCGGCAACAGAACCAAAATCGCCGTATGAGTTATTACCGTTGGTACCGCGAATACGTCCACCGTTTTCTGCTAGATAACCAATGTGTGCATAGTATGTGAATACAGAAACAAGTTCTGCACGACCATTGTTAGTTACCCATGCGCCTATACCATCTGAAATAACCTGTGTGAAGTCATTAGAAACGATAGAATCATTTCCGCCATTATGTAGTGCGCCATCAATTTTCTGTCCAATTGCTGCTGTACCAAATGTTGTGACGTTTTGAACATACGGTGAGCGACCTATAATCCATGTACGGAAATCGTCTGGGCCCCAACCTGGATCTAGTGAGCAGTATGCGCCTGCACTTACTCTTGAAGTTCCTAAACTGTTAGGTGCAAGTAGATCACCAGTTAATCCTTGTAATGTTTGATTTCTAACACCAGTACCGTTTCTTAGATAATACATATCTTCTTCTAAACTACCGGTAACAGCATTAGAATATATTCTTGCAGCTAATCTTGATTTGTAGTTGCCTGGATATTGCAAATCAAATTTCAAAGCATCAATGTATCTCTCGACATCTCTTTCACACTGTACTGTATCGTAATATAATTCAACAGTCATCGAGCCAGAGGCATTAGAAGTTATATCTAGAGCTGTGTTAGAATTTCTAGTTGTAGAAATCTTGAATGTAGTGGAACTTACAACGTTCTGAACATAATAAGTTGTTCCAGTGTTTACACCACCAAATATAGAACCTGTAAATCTAATTGCTGCATTTCTCTGCATCCAGCTAGTATCTGCACAGGTAAACAAATCTGTTGCCGCTGTGGCTGCGGTAACTGTTGTTTTGTAAGTAGCTGCACCCCAAGCTGTAATTTCTGAAACAATGTAATCTCTGTTTCTTTCTAATTGTAATCTAGCCCAATCAGCACTACGTATAGAAGTCTGGCATACTGAACCTTCATTGGTAGCGCCGTATACAATATCATCTAACATTTGCATTAATGTGCTGATTCTGCTCTGTGCTGTAGCGTTGCCTCCAACGTTAGCTGCGGCCTGTGTAGCTACATAAGCAAACGCCGCACGAGTTGCTGCTTTTTGTCCTAGGTCAAATACATCGCTGGCGCTAGATCTCAAATATGAATAAGCCGCTAATCGTGTTTGGAAATTGCTGTTGAACATAAAATCAAACATCACAGCTTCTAGAATCAATCTTACGTCTCGCTGACACTTAGTAGTATTGTATACTAAGGTCGGATAGTTTGTGGAAATAAAGCTAGTAGCATTTGTAACAATAGTTTCCTGTGCTGCATCTAATGTCTGTGCTGCTGTGATCAACGCTGTGGTAGATGTATTACCGTTTTGTGCGGTTGGATAATCTATAACTTCTAAGTCGATATCTAAACCAGTACCGTTAGTAAAAGTTGCAAGTACTGATCCTCCGTAGTTTGCTGCAAGTTGAAAAGTGTTAGTTGCAGTTGTCACCACCCAATATTTTACACCTGCTGTTAATCCATTAGCTGTGACTCTAGGAATCACAGCATCTCCAACAAGCATTCCGTGATTGTTAGAAGTGAATGTGTTCAACGTTGCAATATCAGTAACATTAATTTGTGGCGTGTTACCTGCAGTTGAATCTCCTTGAACAATATTAATAATTTGATCAATATAATTACCAATATCGGTCGTTGTAACAGAGCCGCCAGTTAAATTTACACTATCAGTCCATTGTGTTGCAGTGTTTCCTGCAGATTTAGTTACAGTTGTATTAGCAACAATTTGTTGTAATATAGTCTTTAATCTGCTGTAGGCGGCAGCAGTAGCAGCTACCTCGGAACTGTCAATCATTAAAGTGGTGCTGCCGTTGCCATCAAAATAGGCAAGTCCTGCTGTGAGTGTTGCCCACTTACCTGTATAAGTTAAATCATAACATACTGCATCTACAATGTATCCAACATCTCGTTTGCATTTAGTTTTGCTATATTTTACAGATGGATAATTTTGAGCAATCCAAGCGGTCAATTCTTCTTTTACAAATTCTTTATTTTCTTTTATTAATGTTCTAGCATCTTTATATCCAGCTAAGAAAGATGTGTTATAACCAGTTGGATCTGCAGAGCTTTCCATTATGGTAGTGCCGACTTTAAAATCTATCTGGTGTTGCATTACTCTTACCAGACGCTTAATATCTGTTTCTTCTACAGAACTTGCGTATGGGAATGCTACATTCTGAACATCGGTGTTCCCAGCACTTTCAGTTACGTTAGAACCTAAAACAATCTGTCCTACTACTGTTTCTAAACGACCCAGTGCTCCAACAGAATATTTTACATCGTCTTTACTAACTAAACTTCCTGCAGGCCCAGCATTTACAGAACGCACTTCGTCACCAACAAGAGCAGTTTCTGCAGGTACAATAATAGGTAATGTTTCTCTATATTGACCTGTTCTGATATTAATTGTATTGTTTGGTACCACACGTTCTGGCAGATTACTAGAATCTTGATCGGTAAGAGCAGTGATTACTAGATCGATAAGTTCATCAGTAGTATCAGTAACTCCTGTTTCTGCTGTATAATCTGTATCAATATATTGTGCTACTACAGCAGTTGAATCTTGACCTACGTTTTGATATACAGTAGTAGGTGCTTGATTTGCAAGAACTTTCCCCACTAAAGTTTTCATGTATTCGTAAGCAGCAATACCTTCATCAGCTTCGGCTGCTAGAGTAACATAAGTTTGATTTTCAGACGTTGCTGAAAATTCGCCTTCTTCTCCAAAACCTCCAACAAAACTAAGAGCTGCTGAACGCATTTTAAGATTACCACCGTGACCTAGATCCCAGATTAATCTGTCAACGATGAATCCTACATCACGTTCACACTTATATTCATCATAATCAAATGTAGTAGTGAAAGGAGAAATATTGTTAGTGATCTGATATCTAATCCATGCAGTAATTTCTTTTTGTATGAATGCTCTGTTTAGTTCTAGAAGATATTGAGCATTTGGATTTCTTGGACCTTTTTCAACTTGCTCGCAGGCATAACGGATAGTTTTCCATGGTTTATCTAATGTTGCACCACAATCTGGCCATGGTCGATCTTCGCCTGTAGTAGAAACATAATAAACATTATTGGTATTCCCCCAGGTTACCCATTCTGGGAATCCTGCTGAACTAACACGCAGTACTTGTCCTTCGGTACCTACTGGTAAACGAGTTGGACCTGCACCGCCGTAGTAAACCATGTCACCTACAGTTGTTAAGACTGATGTTTCGCTGCCTACTGCTACTACATTCCAATAAGTTCCTGTGTTATCTAGATCAGGACGACTGTTGGCTTGTCCGCCACCTTGAGTTCCTAGAGTAGATCCGTCGTCTGCTTCAGATCTGTGCGACAAAATACAGATATATGAACTAGATCCATATCTGACTGTGTCTCCTACATTGTATTCAGTATCGTCTGTCCATTCACCTCTCCAATTCATCCCTGTTGAAATAACAGTCCAATACGATGTATTTGGAGGTTCTGCAGACACTGTAGCAGTCATTGATCCTGTAGCATCTGCGGTTATATTATATGTAGAACCATTTGAAGTTGTACTAATTGTAAATTGAGTAGCACCTAATACCTGTTTTACATAGTATCTTCCTGTGGTGAAAACTCCGCCAAACGTTGTACCAGTGAAGCGAATAGTCATTCCGGACATCATGCCTGCGGTATTTGATGTTGTAAACCTATCAGATGCCGCAGTAGCTACAGTAATGTTATAGCTATTACTTGGGCTGTCGGCTATGGCCAGATAATTGTTACCACCATGTGTAACTACTTCGCCGATTTTGTAAGATGTAGAGTTAGACCAAGTTTGTTGGAAACTTAATCCCTCAGAAAATAAATCCCAATCTACAGAACTTGTTACAGGATTGGCATTGGTATGTTGAGTTTTAGATACATAATTGTTACCGCCATACTTTACGACATCGCCGGGTTGGTAGGCAGTTCCAGAACTCCATGCATTTTCAAACTCAAAACCCTCTACATACTGTGACCAGTTAGCAGAATCACCTGCAAAGGTTGATCCTGCTGTGTGATATGTTGTGCAAATCCAAAGGCCCGCACCGTACTTAACGATATCGTTAAGTTTGTATCTAGTGCCATTGATCCATGTACCGCGATATTCTTGTCCTTGTGAGTAAACTTCCCAGTTAGCTGTTGCATCCTCTAGTCCTAGTGCTGTGGTTGCAGCCGAAGTATGACCAGTGATACATAGGTAATTTATACCGCCATATCTAACTATATCATTAAGTTTGTATCTTGTAGATACATTCCAAACGCCTTTCCACTCAGTTCCCTCAGCAAATGTATTCCAATCTCCTGAATTAGATTCTAGTCCTAAAGCAGCAGTGGCAGCAGACGTGTGGCCGTCTATACAAATATAGATTGTTCCTCCGTATTTTACGAGATCGCCTTCTTCGTATACGGTCGAAATAGTCCAATCGTCTCTCCAACGTTGACCATCGCTCATTAAATTCCATTTTGTAGGATTGATATCTAAATCTGTATTGAAATTAGCCGACGCGGTATGACCAATTTGGCACAAGTATACTTTACCGCCAAATCTAACAACGTCGTCTTTGTAATAGGTGGTGCCTGTGACCCATGCACCTTTCCAAACAAATCTAATCCTACCTAATTTAAATTCTGCCATCGCTTACTCCGAATATGTATATTTATGATAATTTAAAACTTCTGAAAAACATGGTCTGTGCAACATAACCATCGCCTATACCACTGTTATTTCCTGCAAAATTTGCAACCACAGGAACGTTAATTGTTAGTCCTGCAGTTGATTCTATTGAGGTAGGACCAATCTTTACAGTACCAGCAGTAACACTAGGTGTCAACAGATCTTCACCGCCGACATTTAATCGAGATTGCAAATAACCAATAATTGCTCGTTGTGTAGGTATAACGTTATTTGAATTTTGTAAGAACAACGGATCTTTACTAAACTCTCTAATCACTGCTGTGGAACCAACGTTAATGCCTGCTAAACGCAGTTCTGTCAAACCTTGTAAATCAAAAAAGTCGGCACTAATTGTAATAATACCGGTAGCCTGTTCTACTGCGAATTGTTCTCCTGCCCTGAAATTACCATCTTGATCGGTCGATGTATAAAATACACGCCCACCATTTAAATTTTGAACTTCTTGCTGAGGCTGTGTCGTAAAATCATAATCTCTATACAAGTCAGGATAATTCGTTTCTTCAAAATTGCCGCTTCCTACATCTAAGAAATCATGTCCAGTTATTCTAACTTGGCTGTATTTTTCTCTAATTAACACTTCCATGCCGTGTTCCACAAATCTAGCAAGTGATAAATTTGGACTTATTTGGAATGTAGAACGAATAGTTCCGTCTGGTAATTCTTGTTCGTTTATACCAACCAACACTGCAACATTGAAAGAACTACTTCCGGCGATGTAAAACTGTGCACCGGGTCCTGGTAAGATTGATAATCCGTCTAAGGTAAGAAATTTACCAACAGGAGTTATATCTGCAAACCCATCACCGGTCACAGTTACTGATGTTGTACTGGTTTTATAAGCAGCACCTTTTGAAGTAAAGGTAGGTTGTGCTAACACACCGTCTGCTGTTCTAATTCTAAATGTTGGATCTTCAGTGTTATTAGGATCTATTACAGTTATAGTTGGATCTGAAATATACCCGCTTCCTGGTTCCCATAACTTAACAGATCCAACACCGATACCACTTACTACTGCTCGTCCTAAAGCTCTGGCTCCTGTATGAACCTTGTTAAGCGTAGTGCTAGAAGATTTAGGAGCTATTATCCAGGTTGGTTTACTATTAGTCAAAGTACTGTCGCCTAGCGTGACATCTGGATTACCAAACGCTGCAAGGCCCCACATTTCATTTGCAGCCAAGGTTCTAGCAGTCCAGACCAGTCCGTCATATGAAGTAGCAGCATATGTAGTTGAGCCAGCAGTCGGATCCCCACCGACAGTAGCGCCGCCGGTATCACCTACTGCAAAGAAAACGCCTTGACCGTAACGAATCTGCTTCCAATTGTGTGCTGTGGATCCGTCTTGTGTAGGCATTGTTGCTGGTAACCAAACCAAACCGTCAAAACTGTATCCTATGTCACCTGTTGATGAAATAGCAACAAATCTTCTGTTTCCGTAGGCTATACTAACCCAGTTTCTTGCTGAAGAATCGGCTACCACATCCATGATAGTCCCTTGCCATGT
>JACCDO012141367.1_pt1 | contig 11964 bp, 6 predicted proteins | sample 7446101 | NCBI WGS metagenome assembly JACCDO01 (sample SAMN15323440, study PRJNA562643) | freshwater metagenome | isolation source: river surface water | place: USA:Blue River Watershed | collected 2017-08-16 | reverse complement strand
TCCGACACATTGAATAGCAATATGCTTCTCAACCTCATTAGCGAATGCTTTTCTCATCATAATTTCTGTTAAGTCCGCGTTAAAATCTCCGCGCAAAATAATGGCACGCCAATCATCAACCCCATCATCTGAAGCACCGAGCTTAACCTGACTATTATCTGATGATCCGACACTTAATTCGGCAGTTCGCTCTTCAGACATCACCGACTCATGCGATTCCCCCATACTACCATGAGCCTCTTCTGATTCACCGCTGCTCTCGCTTGATCCGGCTTCTTCTGAATCCGCTTCGTCGTCAGGAACTTCATGATCCTCACTTCCCGCTTCGTCAACTTTGACTTCTTCAAAAACTACTTGTACCTCAGGTTGTTCAAACGACACTGGCATCATAGGAGGAGGTGGTGGAATTGACGGTGGTGGTGGATCGGCTAGGACATCAAGCGAGATATTCGCTAGATCTCCTAAGTCTAAGTCAAAAGGCTTAATTACATGATCATTAACCACAGGTGAACTCATCGGCCCTAAATCCAAGGCAAAGTTCTTTTCTTCTCCCAAAGGCTTTGCAACTTCAAAAAGCGGAGGAGACGCAAGAGGTGGCTGAGAAACCCCTCCAAAGTCTATGGGCAATTCGACCGCGAGAAGCCCGGACTCAGGACGTGACTCTTCCCCACCGACCCCAACTTGCTCTAACACAGTAAAGTTAGGCGGCACTTCGACAAGATCAGAACCACTCGCCGCTTGTAACTCACGCGGCTCATCAATTGCTAGCGAAGCGCTCTCTTTCAAGGCTTCTCCCTCTTTGCCCCCGACTTGCAGCAGTAAGTCAGCGGCTTCAGCTCTTAAAGATTCCACCGTCAGCGGGAAATTTTTTAGTGGCTTTTGATCCTGTTCTAAAGAGGGAAGAATGGCTTCTAAGTGGGAAAGCCGTTCGCTTGGCGAGCCAAACTCTCCTAGCAAAAAGTACAGCGGTAGCCATGACCTTGCATCATTCGGATCATCAGAAAATGCCTCTTTATAAGCAGCTAAAGCCTTTTTACGCTTGCCATCCACCTCGAACAACAAGGCGCCGTACTGAATAAGGAGCTCATGGTGAACCTGCGGACCTAACCTATCACCCACACGATTTGTTAAAGCTGCTTTATAGCAGTTCGTAAGCAGCTCTTGATTGGTTGATTTATCAGCCCAAAGCCTTGTTTCAGCCATATAAGCCTTAGCTCGGTTACGATTTGTTGCTCCTGCAAGGCCTCGCCACCAATGGTCAACAGCACTATCGAGACGCCCAGTCATGATAGCAGCTCTAAATGCTGCTTTATGAAGCTCAGTATGTGATAGGCCGTTTAAAATAAGGAGCTCGCTGAAGTTACCGGCGAGAACGTAATCCCCTTTATTTAACGCTTCATCGATCCTAGGTTGCAAAATCTTATGCACAGACCCGATATCATCCCCAAGACGAACCAGCCTTTCCACTGACCGTTTCATCGCATCCATATGTGCGACTGACATCGGATCCAAAATGAAATCAACAAGAGCCTTCTTCTCCTGCCCAACATCACGCTGCTGGGAAGCAATATTAGCCAGCACAAGTTTTACCCTCGGAGGTTCAGGAGCAATTTTTAGCGCAAGAATAAATGTTAAGCGCGCATGAGCTAAATCCTTTATTTTCTTCCAATATACCACACCGAGTTGCTCTAAAAGCACGTAGCGTCTTGCTAGATCTTCAGTTAAATCAATTTGCTTTTGCAAAACTTTTGCTAGAATAGGCCAATTACCACTTTTTGTTACGTATCCTTGTAGATTTTTCAGGTCATCATCAGTACACAATACCGATAAACACATAACACCTAACATCTTCTCTGCTAAATGATCAAATCCTGGCAACTTACTATAAATAGTTGAAGATATCTGTGCATGCGATGCTCGTTCAAGTACTGATTTTGTTTTCTCACTAAGTAACTGATGATAAAGCGCGAGCTCTTCATCGTGCCCTAAAAGAAGTGTTGTTACAAATTGCTCACTCAGCTCAGCAATCTCCCCAGCTCGCAACAACTCAACCACATAGAAAAGTAGCATTTTACTGTTTGGTGCTATTTTCAAGGTTTTTACCGCATCACGAAGCACTGCAGTACGATCACGCTCTAAATCTAAAAGTTCCCGATATCTTGCTTCAAGGAATTCAAAGCGGTTAACGTCATTCATACCGTCAACCACTCCAATAGCAAAGCGATACCATTCAGGCGTTTTTAGCCTATCACTCGACATAGAAAATAAGCGTCCGATCCCTGCTAAATCTTCAATACTTTGGTAATAGTAGAACCGTCTCTGTAAATAGACAGCCCCTTCGGCATTAAAGCTTGCTAAGTTTATGGCTATATCATCGCGCTGATGATCTGAAAGAACTCCATGTAAGTTAGTTAACTCGGACCAAATTCTAAACTTACCTTCAGGCCCTACATACTTAAGCCTTGCCATTAATACTTCACATAATGCAAACTCATCACCACTCATACGCAGAGATTCAGTTAAATACTCAAACCCATTATCATCGATCCACCCCTCAGTTAGAGCCTCTCTGTAGAGAGATACCGCCGTATTTTTATCCAGCAATTTATCACGACAAATTTCAGCCACGCGGCTTAAGAATAAGGCACGATTTTTACCATGAGGTAGGGCCATAGCTTTAGCGTAAAGCCTTTCATAGAGATCACGCCAATCAATCTGGACATCATTCCACTGTAAGACCTGATCAATCTCAATTGTATCCACAACGGGACTGGTAAGAATTCTTTGATAAAGGGCATACGCATCCTTTGGTCTTTTTAATGGACCGCGCAAGAGCAAAACCAGCTCATCAAAAATCTTTTTCGTCATATCCCTGTCAAGCCTTGACTCAAAGTACCCCAATTTGATTTCTAAGACGTAAACCAAACCTTCAAAATTGCCGTGCTTGCGATAAATAAGCTCCAATTCTAGTAATGCATCAAAATTACTTTGATCACAATCTACAGCGCGCCGCAGACGTGACTCAGCTAAGTCAGTGCGCAAAAGCTTATGGGCCCAAATCAATCCAATGGTCGATTCAAGCCTTGAACGCTCGCTCTCTTTTAACTGCACGTGATGGTCATTTAAGATACTGTCTACGGCGCTAATCGCTTCATCAAACCGACTAACCCTCTGCAGTAACTCCGATAAAAGTAAAACCGCTTGGGCAAAACTACGATCGTACTGGATCGCTCGCTGACAAAACTCAACTGACTCGTCCCATCCTGTAGAATGAACCGACCGAAGCTCCGCCATCCTTAAATAGATTTTTGCAAGCTCGCTATGTCGTCTTTCAACGGCACTTAACCGTTCTAAATACAACATCTCCGAAGCACTACGGTCTGCTTTTCTATATAATTCAGCAAGTTTTCTTAAAACCCGCGGAATCTCACCACGCATTTGCAAGACCCGGTGATAACACTCTGTCGCCCTTGCGACATCACGCCCACTCCAAACATCACCCAAGGTTTCTGGCATCACTAAATCAAATGCAGAGACGTCATCCCCCTCAGGAATTTGCTGCATCAGAATAGATCCTAATTCACTGATAAACTTTAAAGTATCATCATCCTGTCCACTATGAATACTTTTCGCGATGAGGGCTGATAAAAATAGTTTGTTTTCTGGCTCAAGCTTTAGGCCTTGGCCAGCATCGGCGATGCCAGGATCACCCTTACATAAAGATAGAAGCACATCCCTGCGCAAAAGAAATAGGTCTTGAGGCCGACTTTCAAGGGCGGATGTTACAAGTGCTAATGCTTTAGTTGAACGACCAGCCAAAATATGCTCGTCAATGGTAGGCATTTGCCGCCCGATTTCACGTGCTTCCAATACTTCAATCGGCAGAGGAAATAAGCTTGCAAGCTGCCACCCCTCTCCTTTTTCGAGTTGAGAAATCCTACACTGCACTCCAGTCTCTTGATACCTCATCAATGGTGATTGTGCAGGTCTTGCATCGAGAAGAATAGGCAATACCCCGGAAACGTTCTCCTTATTTACGCCTCGGCACACTAATTCAGTCAAAATAACCGACTGAATAGGAACCCGAACCTCAAAAAGGGAGGCATAAATGATAGGAAGGTCAAAGTCACTGACTAATTCTCTTAACCTTAAGGCATCGAGTGCTAAACGAAGTGGTTGCCCTAGAAAGTTTGCGGGAATATACCCAAATCCGAAATGATCTGACTGCACTAGATGCAGCATTATTCCATCAAACATTATTTTTAGCTTTACACCCGCAAATCCATAAACTGACGTATGATCCGATGGATCAATTTGGCGTTTCAAATCTTTTTTAAACGGTTTAGCAAACTCAAAAACACACCAGATATCTCCTGTAGGCGATATTTTCACGTCTATGGTCGTTTTGGGACCTAAATATTTTTTTAAGAGAAGAATTAGGTTAGACTTAAACGACGGATAATGTAGTCGCGTTTCAAGCTTCGCTAAGTTAAAGCCCTGGCGCCGTTCGCTCAGAGTCACCGCTTGGATTTGCCAAGGGTTACAAATTGCTGCTTTTTCTTTATCGACACGTGCAGGGCCAACAGTTTCGGAAAGAAAATACTGAAGACCGCTCTGAGCGGTTCGTGCTTCAAGCACAAACCCAGCCTTCTCAAGCTTTTCTTTTACAATGTTTAAGTCAAACTTGCTCACATGACACTCCCGAGATTCTTCCCAGACTCTCTTCGGTGCATTTTCTCTATTTCTTAAATATTTCCGCTCAGGTTAGAATGATCCCTAGAATCAATTGCTACGAAAAAGGGGGGCTCTATGGCGGTATTTGAAACAACTGCACTAAGGGTTAATTATGTTAATGATTTAAGGAATTTAGCCATAGCATCGTTTGTATCCGATCAATTTGCTAAAGCTCTAAAAGGCGAGATCCTCCCATCAAGTGGGGTTAAAGAAGCCGCTAACTTAGCCCTAACCTACTGTTTGGTAAAAAACATATTTTGGCTTGATTCTGATGTATTTAAAGAGTGTTGTGCGGACATGCTGCAGAAGCAATTCGGTATTACAAGAAACTCGGGACTAGCCATTATCAACCACCTAGCAACGGAAGTTAGTGTAGCTAATCCAGAGGAAAGCCAAACTAAGGATCTGCTTTTTGTTGAATACGCAACCACGTTAGTCCTTTTAAGTAAATGGGACCGCAGTTTTTTGGCTGACTTAGGTTTTGGAGATACCCTCTTTTTGGAAATTCAAGCGATACTCGATCATTTAGATGAGGACTCCCCTAACTCCCAACTATTTGACCTTATCGAGGCAGCGATAGGGAACTTAGGAATCTCCCCGTCTGCAGAGCATCTTGCGGTCAATCTTTTGTGTCACACCCTCAAAGCTCACGGGTTTAAGGTAACTCCGGAAGATGGCAAACACCTTATGGAGGTATTATTCGAACTTGCCAGCGTCGGTAGTGCCAAAAGCGAACAATTTAGTCATCCTAGCTTGCTAAGACATCATGATTCCATCGCCTTAAGAGATTTGCTCGAAGCTCTAAGTAAAGCAGAGTTCATAAAAACCTTTGATGAAGGGAAAACATGGCAGCCTTTACCACTTTCATTTCAAATTACCATACCCCTTGCCATATCGGAGTTAGAACATAGAGACTTCGCAGCACTCAATAGACTCCCTCCCTTGTGGCAGGCCGCTCTCATTCGCCATGGCTACTACCCAGAGCTTACACATAGAGCTGCTGACTTTATGATCACGAGTAAGCCGCTCCATAAATGTGTTGCTCAAGCTATTCTAGAATACACCACGAAAGAACAAAGTCCTCAATATGCGGCAGAAGCGGCTATCTCAGTATTAAAAGCAGAAACATCAACCTGGACCAAACGTGGTATTTTAGACGCAATAAAAGATCTTGATTTATCTATTCATTTACCGATTGCGGAAAAAATCATGAGTGAGATGAATGAATTAAAATCTCATGCGTTAACTGCAAGTGCTCTTAGCGCTGCCATGCGCCACCAATAGGAAGGAGAAACTTATCTTGATTTCAAATGAAGAGTGTGTAGCCCTTGGCCTTAATGGAAACGAGATTTTAACCCACCAGGCTAGAATTAAAGAGGTGATACTAACTCAAAAAAGGCCCCTTTTTGAAGTCCGAGATAGTTGTCGACTGGCTAATCATGGCATCCTACCGCTACCAAATAGCCAAAATGACACCCCTACATGGGGGCAAGGCGTTGCGGCATTTATTCCGGCTGCGGGCGCAGCAAGCCGCTACGCCCAGGGTATTTTTACGTTGGTTGACGCGATTGAGCAAGGAGACCGTGCAAAACTTTTAGTGGCTTTAAGCGACCTTAAAGCTAAAGGCGCGCAATCTTGGCCGCTTCCTCACTCGATTAGGAGGCTTTTTGATGCTATGCCTACTGAACCTGAACTTAAAGCCTCTGCTCTAGCACTTTTGGAGCAGTTGAAGGCTCCAAAAGCTTTAATGCCATGCGTCATGGAAGGCACAACATTTCTGCAAGTAAAAGGGCTTGAGCATCAAAAGATGCCGGGACTTGAAGGCGAGATTTACATTACCCCCCCCGGCAAAATTCCTGAGTTTAGAAAGCAACTCCCCACAGCGAAGTTCCTAGAGCAAGGTACGAAGCTTAGCACCATACGATTCAACAGAGATGCTACCCCCTTTAGAGAAAAAGACGGTAAGCTTTCAATTGTTCCGGCTGGACACGGAGCCTTAGCTCAACTCTTCCCAGAAGTAAAAAAGCTATACCCCAAAGCTGATACCCTTTTTATTCGCAATATCGATAATGTTATGGGTGCAAATCAGGAGGCGCTTCAGGCATGTAGAAGCTTTCTTACGTTTCACCGGCAATTACTTACTGCGCTTAGTAAGATCCGCCAAGGACTCAAATCGTCGAACTCTCCGCTTGCCGAGTCTGGCGCACAAGAAATTACTCATTTGACCCAGCTTGAGCAGAAAGCGGGTGAACCCCTCGAAACCTTATTAACTCGTATCCAAAAGTCGGTTTTTCACACGCCCCAAGCGGAACTCAAAGACCTGCGCAAAGCATATGATCGTCCGCTAAACTTTCTTGGCCTCGTTCCTAATACAGGCAAGGATGTTGGTGGAAGTGGTGTCTTTTGCAAGTGGGGAGACACTTACGCTAAGGTTTGCTTAGAAGTGCCACATGCTAGTGAACAAGACGTAACTAAATTTTTTAAAGATCCATCAAAAGCGACGCACTTTAATCCTGTCTTTTGTGCTGTCGAAATCACAAGCGATAGCGCCTATTACGCCAAGCTAAATAATGATTTCTGGCTGTTAGCTGAAAAAAGCTACCTCGGGTCTCCCGTCTTATACCATGAGAGTGTGCTTTATGAGCTTATTGGCAATAGCGCCTTCGCCAATACCGTGTTTGTCGAGGTTCCAAGATCCGTGTTTAACCCCCATAAAACATTGTCAGATGGAAGTGACAAGTCATTAAAATCCTGGAACCTCTGACGTCACGATTTTGACGCTAGGCGGGCACGACTCGCCTAGCGTCAAAGCCTTGCCCTGCAAACATTTCCCGTTGTTTTCGCAGCTTTTATTAAGTTAGAATTTAAAAGTACCTTCCCTCTCTTTCCCTACCTAGCTCCGCCCCTGGAGGATCACCATGCCCCCTCAAGTATCTAAAGACGATTTTGCATTAGCCCTCAAAGAAATGGGACACGATCCCGAAGACTATCACGGTAAGAAACTGTCATTACGAGGTATGGCCGAGCTTTATGAAATTGACGAAGATATTATCGTCGAAGCGATCGACTTAAATCATATTGCCGCACACTATGACTACTTAAGTGATACGGTTTGGGTCGACGCGTTAGATGCGGCCCATTTTTACTACTGCATTAAATCTGAAGCACATCTATACGCTAGCTACTAATACCAAACCAAAACACTTCCAAATTTCCGCGACGCCCCTTGAGTGGGGAATCCGTCACGGAAATTTCTTTTACCCCCACCTCTGCCATCGCGTGGGTTACCTGCCGAACCGCCTCAAATCGTAAATCCGCATCTTCGACAATTCCTCCGGCAGGTACTTTCTCCCGAGGGAGCTCGAACTGAGGCTTCACTAATAACAGAAAATGCACCCCTGTTTTCGGGGCAGCATGCTTTAAATACGGTGCTAGCCTAGCAAGAGAGGTAAAGCTTACGTCCCCTACCACTAAGTCTATCTCAGGGAAAAGCTCCGGTTTAAAATGTTTGATGTCAGTCTTCTCAACACTCACAACACGATCGTCTTGTCGCAATTCCCATGCTAATTGATTAGTACCAACATCAAGAGCTATCACCTTTTTTGCCCCTAACGCTAACGACACATCAGTAAATCCCCCCGTTGATGCCCCTACATCTAAAATCGTTTGACCGACCCAAAGTGAGCTGATACCCAGCAAATCAACAATCCCCTGTAACTTCTCACCAGCCCGTGAAACAAACCGCGCCTGCCCTTTGACGCGAATCGTGTCACCTTTACGGACTAAAAAACCAGCCTTATCAACGCGCTGGTCACCAACTACCACTTTGCCTGCCATGATAAAAGCTTGCGCCTCTGGGAGGGACGTTGCGAGGTGACGCTCGATCATGGCTTCATCTAACCGAATTTGTCCCTTTTTTGCATTCTTGCTTAGCGGCATTTTCAAGCCTCAAAAAAAATAAAAACCTTTAAGATTCACATATTACAATTTTTTTGGCACATAGTGCTAATTTTTCTAAAAAACTTGACCGAGACAGGTACTTAGGTGGCAGGTCCACCACATAGGAGAGAGCCATGAGCACAAAAGACCTAATTAGAATGCTATCAATTGACGACAAAACCATTACAACTGACCTTGACCGGGCAGGTTACCGCAAGATGGGAGTTCAGGTCAAAGCGGCAGTAAATTTTGATGAAGCACGAAAAATTATGGCCAAAGACCATATCGACCTGATTGTCATTAACATGGACTACTCTCTCGTCAACGCACTTGAGATCACGAAACATTTTAAGGGTGATGCTGATACCAGCGAAACACCCATCGTCTTAACCAGTGTACAAACCTCGGCGAAGGTTCGTAACTCTGCCCTTGATGCGGGTGCTGATTTATTTGTTGAACAGCCGCTACCTCGGCAATATTTCATTGAAAAATTGAAGCAACTTCTTGAACATAAGACGCGGAACACGGAACGAGTCAATCTTAAGTCTGAGGTCAAATTTAAGTTTAACGGAAAGGAAGCTAGCTGCAGAATCGGCGACCTTTCTAAATCGGGGATTTTATTAGCCACCGACCTTGAGCTTGAAAGCGGCACCGAAGTTACTCTTGAATTCAGCTTATCTGACGGCAAAAAACCGCTGACGATTAAGGGTGAAGTTGTACGAACGATCAAATACTCAAAAAATAGACCCGAGCAAAAATCCGGACTAGGCATTAGATTTGTTGAGTTTTCAACTCCTGAAAATCAAAATCGACTTGAGCGTTACGTCGACAAAAACTCAACAGATGATAATAAAATGCGTTACTATTTATAATTTTTCTGCTGAAGCATGCTGTAACTTTGTTTCTCATCTTCAGGTAGATCATCAAGGTCACAGAAATAGCTATCCTTAATCTTACGAGAAAAAATTGCCACATTCGCAAGTTCAGTAGTAAGCTTAACCTTTTGCCCACTCATCTCAAGATCAGTGGTCGTATATATTATTTTTGGTATATAAACCCTAGCACTTAAATTCTGAGTAGTTTGAATGCGGCTTAATAGATTCTTCTGTGTTTCAATTAATTTACTGAGTCTTACCACCCGGTCTTGTATAACCTCTTTCAAATCCTCTGTCTTCTTTGATGCTTGATTCGTCCGCCTCTGTACAAGCTCCCTAAGCTTAAGCCTTTCAGTCTCAGAAAGTGCTTTGAGCCAATCTAACCGTTTTTTCTTTAATATCCTCGATCGTTCAGCTATCCAGTTCCCGCCCACTGTTAATTGGGTACGTGCTCCCTGCTTAAAACCTAAATATGGTGTAAAAATTGACCCGTTACAATGAATGATGCCACCGCCTAAAATCCCATCGTTATTTGTAATCTTGATGTGTCCACCACAAAAAATCTTCGTATTAAGAATAGCTTTTTCAACATAAATATTTGATGCGGCTACGATAGTACCACCCTCAATAAACTCAGCCACAAGATCACCTTTAACATCGATCATCCCCTGATCATTTGATGTGATACCACCCTTAACGATCAAATTACCCTGTGCAATAACTTTTGCATTTAAGATAGCGCCCGTAACGGTAATATCTTCGCTGCCCTCAACCACAGCACCTTGGTCTATAGTCCCTCTAATTTCGATTGGGCCGTCAAAATAAATGTTCCCCGTTTTAAGATTAACATCACCCTCATGAATTAAAATCTTGGTCAGAGCAATATCATTTTCTTCTATCTGAGGAATGCCGTCATATGCAGCAATATATTGCCTGGTTCCTTGCTTTTGCACTCCCTCCCCAACCCGAACAATGAGCTCCTGTTCCGTAGAGGGTGGTTTAGTTTCTTTTCCATAAACGTCTAAACCGGGCATACCTGGAACTTTATAGCGGATTTCAGCAATCAATTGACCCGCTTTAACAAGATCACGCTGCTGCAGATCACGAATATTTATAAGATCACTATCTAAATCTGATGAAATTCGACCTGCTGCTTCTTTATACACATGATGTAAATAAGGCTCTCCCGGCGGTGTACCAAGTGAACCACGAGCGACCACCAATCCATTTAGGTTTACCTGTGCCGTTATAGAGTCATGTAGAATCTTGCGAAGATCTTCGGTCATCTTTGCCTTTAGACCGCAATGTTCCATTTCCTTTTCTAACCATTCTAAGGAAACAGGTGCACCCTTTTCCCAATAATAGTTAATTTGGAAATTCACTATTCTTGCGAGCATCTTATCCTCGGAGACCGCAAACGCAATCCGCCCGGCGCCAGGGTAATGAGCTGTAGCCACCACAGTTTTTCCTAAGGCAGCAAGACAAACAAGCGGCATGCCCACGCCAAACTGCTCCTGGCCAGCCATGGCATTATCAAGCATTGTTTGTAAGTCTTTTTCTAAGACCGTAAATTTTATAGATGGGGTTGTCATTTGGAGAGCCGCTTGCCTTACCAGTTTCATCATCGCATCTCGGTTTAACTTACTTTGAAGGTCAGACAGGTTTCGTATTACAACAATAACTTGTAGCTCTGCCCGACGGCCAATGATGGAATAAGGCTTAGGGTTATCTTTCAGATGTTGAATGCTAGTCACTAGATGTCCTTGCACCTCTAGCCCGAGCTTAGCGCGGCAGTACGCCGTAAATATATGGGCGTTGCTTGGTTCCTCTTTTAAAGTTCCAGCTTTTCTGAGGATTTGAAGCTTAAACCATTCGTACCTCCAGGTATTAGGGTGAGCTTTAGCAGAATCAATTGTAATGGCAAAAAGACCGTCTTTAGACGGCAATACACTGACCCCAGGCAAATCAGGAGCCCCTGAAGCTATTGTCAATGTCACCGCTTTTGAAAGGGAAATTGACCTTAGTTTTTTCCATACCGTATCGAGGTGATCTTCATAAGTTTTGTAGTATTCAATGACGCCACTTTTTTTCACAACCTCCATCTTAGCGCGAGCGCGAGCCAAAATATCAGGCGGGGGCGACTCACTCGCACGAACATCTTCGGAGGTAAGTTCACAACGTACCTTTAAAGATGTCGCATTGAATGTTAGTTTAATTTGGCTAGACAATTTGCTCTCCCCCTCTAATCTCGCAATATTACTTCGGATAGAAAGAGGAAATTACTTAGCGCTCAAGTTTTGATAAAAGCCAAAAATCTATGTTTTTTTAACCTATATTAGTTCTGTATGAGTTGCCCACATGCTGCCGCAATATCCTGGCCTTTACTATACCGCACCATCACACGCAGCCCATGCTT
>JACCDO011984527.1_pt1 | contig 11964 bp, 11 predicted proteins | sample 7446101 | NCBI WGS metagenome assembly JACCDO01 (sample SAMN15323440, study PRJNA562643) | freshwater metagenome | isolation source: river surface water | place: USA:Blue River Watershed | collected 2017-08-16 | reverse complement strand
TCACAACGGGTATGGCGACATACGCAGTGTATGATTTCACCGTAATGGCGCTCTTTAAGGATTACCCGCTGATGTTGGGTGTGGCAGACACTCTATGGGGCGGTGTCCTGTTTACTGCGGCACGGTTGGTATTAGATAAATTAATGTAAAAAGAAGTGGGTGGATAAAATTGGCTGCGTCTAGACGGCTGTGTCTATGTAGTCATAATTCAGAAAGAAAGATGAGTACACTCAAGAAAGGTTCCGAAAAAGAGGTGCTTCCGCCACACCCGCTGCCGGCTGACGCGGACGAGTTCCTTGCCTCACTCACTCCCGTAGAGCGTGAGCTGCACCAGATGGGTGTGGAGAAACTGGCCTCCAGCTATTTCATGGAGCGTACACGACAGTATGTTGCGTGGAAGAAGGCGCAGAAGAAATGAGAATGTCAAATTTAGGATTAACGCCTTCTCCATTTCCATATTGATTCGCGACATAGAGGACAAGTTAATGGAAAATGTCTATCTTCCATCTCAGCCATTTGTTTCCAACAATCAAGACATACTTTATGTTTTTCACAACTTATCTCAATCATATACTTATCTTCCATACAAACTGGACAATCATCTTTTTCATCAAGAAATTTAATTTTACCAAACATCATGGCACAATTCGGACACATTCCATTATAACAATCAAGAACTTGTTGTGGATACTTCTTCCCGCACATTCTAAAGTTATGACATTCAATTAAATGGCAATTATGAGAACATTCATTTTTACAATATATATCTGATTCAGTAGTTCCGCCAATTAGTTTTGTATGGTTGCGATGGCTACATCTACATATATTTGATGGAATATCTTCCTCTTCATCTTCATAACAACTACAAACACATTGCTGAATACAACTTCCTCTTCCATTACAGGATGACATTTCACAATTTTAATTTCTAATTAAAGAACAATTATTTTAAAGTTAATTTTCAGCGCAAATTCAAACAATATGTTATTTTAACAAACAACATCTATAGTGCAAATCTTTAGGAATTTTTCATCGGATTACACTATAGGGAATAGTCATTTGGGCTCTGATGGACTTATATAATTACCCAGTCTACGTGATTAATTTGGACCGCCGACCGGACCGTTGGGCCCAGTTTCAGGCGTTGGAGGGCGTAGGGGCGTTCAAGAAGCTGAAGCGGTGGTCGGCAACGGATGGGCGGACCTTAGACATATCCGCAAATAAGGACATATCGCTCCATACCCGCTACAACATTGGCCGCAATCTGCGCCGTTCCCATCATGAAATCAATACAGTAGGGGCAATCGGTGCATCCTATAGCCATTACCGTATTTGGAAGGACCTCGTGGACTCCTCGGAGCCTGGTGCTCTCGTGTTTGAGGACGACGTGTATTTGGACCCGGTCGTGCTACAACGAATGCGCTCGGCCTGGGCACATGCGCCTGCCTGTGATATGTTCCTCTTTGGCACTCATGCGTGGAGTCATAAGGAAGTGCCGTATCAAGGTTCCTACGAACGTGTCCTAGAGTTTAATGGAGCACATGCCTATTATGTGAGTCGGTCGTTTGCCGAGCTACTCATCAAGAACTTTTTTCCGATTGAAATGCATGTGGAGTTCTACATCTACATGACCGCAGCCGAACATGGATGTTTACTTTTAAGACACAAAGACTTGCGTGTCCAGTACATGAGTGAAGTGGCGAAAGAGAATGATAGTGATACGTTTCTTTCTGAAGATACATGCCCTCTATGTGAAATTCCAGACCGGCTGAACGGTGTCTACATGCCGTACTCTAGAGTCCGCGAACATGCCGCAACGCTTGGTGCAGCGGCGTGCGTATTGGCTGGTTACTTAATGGCGAAGAAGGGGTAATTGAGCCTAAATCAGACCCTTATAGATACACTGTAGGAATTGTTGTAGGAAATGGCCTCCTTTTGTGGCAACATGGCGTTGAACATGAACATGTTCTTTGATACGCGGGAGAAGCGTATGCTGTTTGAACACCTCTATCGTCTCCAGGCAGGCGGAGAACTGGATGCATTTGACCGTGCCGATATTCAGCGGGCAATCATTGCGTATGCCGGCAGCTGGATGTGGGCCTGGAACGCGTATATGCTGGCGGCGGAGTTCTATGGAGAGGCGGCTGATTATAGCAAGAGCGACATTAAGATGCTGCGCCGGTTGAGTATGTAGGGAGGCTCATAGATTTACACTATAAGAATAAATCCTATAGTGTATGTCATTTGGATTACACGGCCATCTTTCCCTTAAGGACACCGTGATGGAAGTAGCCAATCACATCAAAGTCGTCCACGGTAATTTCCTCTAGCTGTTTCCCTTGAATCGCAGGGTCAATTACCAAGATGGGAGCACTATAGGGAATGCGTTCGCACTGGGTCTTGATTTGGCCCACGTGGTCGTTGTAAATGTGGGTATCGCCAGTGCTAATGATGAGTTCCTTGGGGTGCATATCTGTGAGTGTGGAGAGGATGTGAGTGAGGGTCGCATAGCTCATGATATTGAAGGGGAGGCCGAGGAATGTATCCACGGAGCGCTGGTACATATGGCAGGAGAGGAAGCGACGACCACGCTCATCCTCGTCCACATAGAACTGTGCCGATACGTGGCATGGGGGGAGGGCCATGTCCTTGAGGGCAGCAGGGTTCCAGGCGCTCATGAAGATGCGACGGCTGAATGGGTCGGTGCGGAGCTGGTCCAGAACCGCGGCTACCTGGTCATACCCTATAGTGTTATCATAGGTCTCCTTACAGGTCTGGTAAGCACCGCCGAAGTGTCTCCACTGGAATCCGTAGCCGGCGCCAATGTCGCCTTCAGGAAGATGGGCGAGACCGCGGCCGTCCAGGAAGGCGCGGCTGGTGTTGCCGTCCCAGATACGGACACCGTCGGCGGCCAGTTTACTAGCGTCCGTATCGCCTCTCAGAAACCAGAGGAGCTCCTTGACGACGGCTTTCCAGGGGACGTACTTGGTGGTAAGGAGGGGAATGCTGCCGCTAATGTCAAAGCGGAGTTGCCGGCCGAAGACTGATGTAGTGCCGGTGCCGGTTCGGTCGCTGCGGTTGCTGCCGTTGGCAAGAATGTCTTTCACGAGGGCGGTGTATGTTTCATCGGCATTGACAGATTCCTTTTCTTTTTGTGTATATGTAATATACTGAAAGGCACAGCCCTCGGTGGCAGACTTGTATTTTGCACTATAGGAGGTGATTTGGTAATCCGTGGGAACACTGAAATAGGAAAGTGTGCCAAGTTGTTCTGGGATAACTTTATCCACGTGGGTAATATGAAGTTTCTTGGGAATGAGGTCGGCGGCAAATGAGCCGAGGAACATGCGGTATGTTTGTTCTCCACCAATGACGAAGAATTTACGGTCAGGATTTTCAGCGTGGAGTTTAGCAACAAGTTCATGAACGGCTCTGGAGGGAACACGTACAAGGTCGGTCCGTGAGCCATCTTGTTGGACCCAGTGGACGTTTTCGGCCGGCTCTTCCATCTCCGCCTCGCGTGAAAGGACAATGTTGATGCGGCCAGGAAGGGGTCGCATGCCTTCAGGCAAGGAGCGCCATGTATTATGACCCATGATGACGCAGTGGCCGTAGGTCAGGTCGCGGAAGTGGCGCAGGTCCTCAGGAATATTCCATGGGAGTGTACCGCCGACGCCAATGACGCCGTTTTTGGAGACCGCGGCAACAAGTTCAACGCTAGGAGTAATTGTAGCCATGTTAGATATTAGAAGAGAATCCCTACAGTGCTTATCTATAGGGATTGTTTATGTTGTTTTGGGGGTTGGGTCCAACATGGGATGTTGATATACATGGGATTCTATGTTTGAACATACCCTAACGTCTACATCGTCTCCGCCCCCCCCTCCCCAAAAATTGAAAAACCGATGTAGGAGTATACATGGTATGTAGTTTATCCAGACCCCATCCTGTTGCCGAAGAAGCCATGTCGTACCGGTGTCCTGCTCGGCATACCCTGAAAACCGATGTATATACGTTCGGTGATGGGAAACATAAGCTCTTCTATGAGCGCTGTTGTATTGAGCGAGTGGGAGAGCCAGGGGCACTTTGTACGAAACACGCACAGCGCTATGAGGGAGAGTATAAGACCAAGGATCCGCGTCTCTTGTGCCAATGGAACTACGTCTATCACCACGGTCTGATTGGGGAAGCCTACAGCCCGCATACACAAATGTATGGGTCGCCATATTATGAGGCTGGCTTAAAGAAGGGGTGGGGCGTGCCGAAAAAGCAGGATTTGGAAAAAGCCAGCGCTATGCAGAAGGCCGTCCAGGACCTTGCGTTGGCGATGCAGATGAAGATTACGGATTATATGAAAACGGATATGCCTGCTGAAAAGACGAGTGAAACCCCCCCAGTGAAAAGCAAGAAAGGTCCAAAGAAGGGGAAGAAATGCGTCCAGGCGGATGGTATTAGTACCCTTTCCTCCATGTCTTCTTCATCTACACTATCCTCCCTTACATCTACCGCCTCGGCTTCCTCTTTCTCGGCCGCCAGCGCAAAGGCACTCCCCATGTATATTCCGAAGGGGTCGGTGCCGTATGCAGAAGCCGAGGACGACCCAATAGTAATTCCTCTTGAAAAAATCAGCACACTCATACTTTACGAGTGTGCAGATAAGGGGTCAGGCGCTAGTGCTGACGCTGAGGCTGGCTCCTGGGTGGATACTGAGGGGCAGCACTATAGGAAATGTGCGGATGGGCTGATTAGACAATCTTCGCAAAATGTTGAAGAGAGCAGCTGAAATAGTATAGCATATAAAACCACCAGTCAAAGGGCGGTGCATCGCCGCTTGGAACGACCACGTGTGCATCGCTCGGCCAGCGGAGGACCATATTGGCAAAAACATTCTGGTCCTTGCCGACAAACATGCCTTTTTTCACCATTTCCCCAATCATTTCCCTATAGTGTTTATCCCAGGTGCGCCATGCTTCCACGCCGCCGGCGAGTATCCCACCTCCAATCCGATTCTTATTGTATTGGAAGTTGGCGAGTCCCTTTGTATGGTAGACTGCGCGTTCATCGGCGGTAAAGGGTTCAATCTGAAGTACGGACATCTTGTCGGCGTGGATGCGCTGACCGTGGGTCATTGCGCTGATACATTTCTGTGTAAAGGAGTCGCGCACGGCACCAGCGTCGCACCACATGAATTTCTTATGACCAAATGGATTTGCCTTAATTGTTCGTTGGACGAAATCATTCTTCTGGTACCAAATCTTATAGAGTTCAGGACTATGGCCCTTTTCATGGTCAAGTTCATATTGCGATTCCCAGAAGCCGTCAGGGAAATCCTTGCACGCCCCCCATGATTCACGCGGTAAGCAAATGATCTTTGTCTTATCCTGAAATGCGGCACGCATTTCCTCAAATAACGGCTTATATTTATCATCCGTATAGATTACCATATACCCAGGGTAGTTGTGAAAGAAATTCTGAATCCACTGGAGATACTGTGCCGAGGGAAACTTTGATTTCATTTCATAGAATGCGGTAACAAGAGTATAGGGTTCTTTATCAAAATAATAGCGGAGCACCGCACCAGGGTCTTGTTTCTTGGATGCATTAAAGTTGGATTGTGTATAAATGCGATGACGGACAAGTTCTTGGGGAAGATTATAGAGTTTCTTTCCCTTAAGAGCCAAATTCAGCCAAAGATCATAGTCCTCACAACCATAAAACCGATTTTCGTAAGAGACATACTCCTTTTTCATTAAAATAGAACTATTAATCATTTGGTTTGCATAGAGAAGGTCATCCACTGAAATAAACCCGGTTTTAATCGCCGGCTTCCCCCCACGTTCCCCAAAATACGTACATTCAGTACCGACAACATCCGCGCCCGCCGCCGGTCCCTGGAGTGCAGCGACCTGTGCCTCCAATTTGGTCGGCAGCCACACATCATCCGCATCCAAATGGGCGACCCAGTCCGCCGGCGAATCCGCCGCCATTGCGCGGTCCACATCCGCCACACAGCGTGCGTCAGGATAGTTCACAACACGGAATCGGCCATCGCCAGCCACCAATGCACATGCCTGTCGGTACACTGCACCCCCATCTGGTCCATGGCCATTCACACCTATAATGCAAGTCCAATTAGAGTACGTCTGGGCCTTAATGGAGGCAAGTGTTTCAGGTAAGAACTCAATCCCATTATAGAGTGGAATATTCACAGTAATTGCGGGTCCTTCGTCCTTATTGGAAATGCGAATCATATCAGTGCGGAAATAGTCTTCGTAGTTTGGAGGGCCAGCAGGGCCAAAGTGTTCCTTAGGGGTGTACACTATAGGATTGGGATGGATGGAGAGGTAAGATGCCCACCAATGGAATGTGCTGTTGGCGCAGATGTAGGTCTGGAAGAGGCGGGCAAAGAAGAAGGAGCGGAGGTCGTCCGGTTCCTCAAAGAAGACGAACTGGGTTGTTTCTGTATTGTGGAACTGGGTCTTGCACCATGCAATATCATCAGACATGACGTAGTAGACATCGGCTTTCGCCTGTGCCATTGCTTTTTTGTAGTAGGTCATGGAGGCAGGATTATGAACTGAAATCATGTGGGCATCCTTGCAATAATCTCCACGTCGCACGCCAAGGAAGGCACGGCGTTTTCCATCTTGGGGCGCACTTGGGTCCAGCTCTGGGTATGCAATATAGAGATTGGTCTGGGTACGAATATATGTGTCTAGGCCCTCGGCGGGGGTAAAAAGGAGTTTAATGAGGGCGGCGTGTTTCTGGAAATAGCGTTCTGACTGGAAGTAGCCCTTGAGGACGAGACCGACGCCGTTTTTCTTGCATGCGGCGGCGTAGTTGGTAAAATCCACATAGGGAAACCCGTTTTCATTATAGGGCATGATTCGTCGGTCGGTGGGGAGAGGTTTCCGTTGGATTTTAGAGTAGATGTTGGAGTAGTATTTGGAGGGATTGGAACCGGTGACCGCATAGAATTCAGGGCTGTCTTCTATAAGGAAAAAATCCATGTCATGTTGAATGGCCTGGGCTGCAGCGGCGGCAATTTGGAAGAGCTGGTTGCCCAGCCCGCCCATTAATTTACAAGTAATGAATGACATTTCTTATAAATTATCAGAAAGGTTGATTTAAGTAGATTCAGAGCCGGATGGACGGAGTGCCTCATCAATATTCTTATAAACATCACTATAGGAAAGTGCCGTTTCGTAATTCTTGAGGACTACACTATAGGAATTGGCATATGATGTTGGGTTGAGGGTGGCCAGTTTTTCCTGGATTTCTTTGATGGAGCCGGTTTCCAGGAGGATCCAGCCGGTCGTGTCAAAGATGGAGGAGATGTTGGGTGCGCCGTAATAGATGGGAATCGTTTTCATGAGGAGGCAGTCAATGAGTTTCTCGGTAAAATAGTTGGGGGTACGGTTGTTTTCAGTGACAAAGGCATATTGATATTTCTCAAAGAGAGCTGTCTTTTCTTCGCCGAGGATGGGGTTGCCACCGTGGTCGGCAATGAGGGGGCGCTGATTACCTGAGCGGAAGAAGGTAATTGGAAAGTCGCGGAGTTTGGCCTGGGAATGGTGAATGATTTGGCGGAGAATGTGGCCTGGGGCGTTGTTGATTTTCTTGGAGCCGGCCAAGTGGCTGATTTGGAATCGCTTCCGCGCGGTATCGTGGCTCTCGTAGATGGCCGGCTTGAGCCATTTTGTGCCGTACAAGTAGCGGCGGGCATTGGGGCACGCCGCCAGGACGTTTTCATTATAGGTAATGATGTAGGTATATTTATCGTGATTTTCAATTAAATATTGTTCTTGTGGTTTAATGACCTCGGGTTCAAGTTGAATGAAAATATTTTGAAAATCGGGTGCAAACTGATGCGCGGTGTCTATGATGATGGCGGATCCTTTTGGGATATATTGAAACTGATAAGGATTTGCGCGGTAGTTTTTTTCAAACCATTCCGCGTTGAATATGTAATCTATATCAGACATTTCCTATAGAGCTGCATTATAGGAAATGTTTAGGCGGGTGCTGCTGTGTGGCACTCCTAGGGATGTTGTTAACACCCATAACGGACTACACGCCCTTCAATATCGGAATGATTGTCATATTGATATCCGAGAGAGGGAATAATAAGAAACCAACGGTCCTCTTGCTGGAGTTTGGTCCAGTTAATATCCAGACAGTGGACTGGTTGTTTGCCGTGGCGCAGGAGGTTTGTGGCTGATTCACGGAAATTGGTCTTGAGGCGTTCTAGGTAATGGCGCTGGAAGATGTAGGAGCTGGTAGTTTGGCTGTAGCGAACGCGTTTGAAGCGGTCATCGGTGGTATCTTCAATACGGGCGTTCCAGTGGTTGTAAGAGGGAAGGAAGACGTCCCAGGTGCCAGCGTCAGCGTCAGCATCAGCGTCAGCACCTGCGCCGGCACCTACAGGATATGTCTGGAAGAAGGAGGCCAAAGGGCGTGTGAAATCCGTGGGTTTCTTACCGCGGAATGTATAGTCATCTTCCATAATCATGACTGTCTGCCATTCTGGATGTTCTTCCACAAGTTTGAGACATTTGATGTGGCTCATGGTACAGCCGAGGGCGCCATTTGCATTTTTAATAGCATCAATACGGTGGATTTTTTCCGCGGGAATGGCCATGCGCTTGAATTCGGCCTCCAGATGTTCACGGCGGTCCGTGCGATGTTCCAGATTGATGTAGAGAATGGCGTCTATGTGTTCCATTTTGGGGGTTTCACTATAGGAATGATTCTGATGTATCATTCTTATAGTGCTTTAGGTTTGGCTTGCGCTTAGAGATTGCTGAAATTATTTGTTGGTGGCGCGGCGGGTCCCATAGAAACGCTTGAGAAAAGACCGGACAATTCATCAATAATGGCATTTGCCTCGGCACGTTGTACGGGGCTTGCTGGGCGAGTTGCATTTGCATTGAGTTCATCTAAGAATTGAAGGCCAGAATGGAGAAGAACTGCTTCAAGACTGTCATTCTCAGCGCGAAGCTGACTAATATGATATTGGGCACTGGCGTAGAGCATACCCAAGAATCGGCGGAAATTCTCAGACCGGTTTCTACGTGGTGCTGCGGCGGCTGCGGCGGGACCGGCGGAACGGCGTTCCATATAATCACGAATCTTAAGGAGTTCTTCTATAGTGCGTTCCTTGGGGAAGAGGCCTGCTGGGAGTGGTGCATTCTTTGTATACACCGCAGCAGAAGGAGCCATGGCGGCGGCAGCTGTCCCTGAGGAATTGTTTGACATTGCGGCTGCACCACGATTATTTGGCATTGCAGCTGCTGCAGCTTGTACTGCGGGATTTGTTAATAAAATACTTACAGCTTCTTGTAATAAAGCACGGTCTTCATCGCTTAAAATTTTAGTCCGTAGAAGATTTTTATAATGATTATATTGTTCTATATAATGATTAGTTGCATAAAGATTTGTGTCTGTGCTAATACGCTCCTTAAGGTGTTGTATTGTTCTAATCTGTTCACGAATTGTTTTTTTGCCAGTAGGACGTGTATTTATATTTAATATTGTTTTTTCACTGCGATTATTCCGTGTACGATTTGCTGGTTTACGATTACGGCTATAGGCTCGTTTACTATTTCCATATCCTGTTGAAAGTTCATTTGCTCTTGAAGGTCGTTCATTATTTCTATAATTCCGTCTACCCGTTGTGCGCGCAGGAGCCTTGCTACGCCGTGAAGGTGGGGGTCTATTATAGGCTTTTTCACTTGCTCCACGTGCAACACTATAGTTTGTACCATAGACAGGCACTCCTTCACCGCCCCATTCAAGACGTCCATTCGGATACGCAGGGGCTGCAGCCGCCGCGGCCATCGCCAAGTTTGCCGCCTCCTTTTTTCTTTGTGCATCTTCAGCAATCCGTACACTGCGACGAAATCCCTCCACCTTTTCCCGAATTTTCTTGATTTTCTTCTTCTTCTCAGGCTCAGGTTCAGGGGTTGTGCGGACTTCTTCCAGCGCAGACATTAAATCGCTCACATCAAATCCGGATGAACCAATCTCATTAATTTCTTCAAACAAGCTACGAAGATTTAATGCATTCCCATTCATCTTCAAGACCCAATTCCTATAGTGTAGACCCGAAAAAAGCACTACCCCTCAAAGAGGGGATTGCCTTCTAGGCTAGCAGGGTTGGTTGCTTATTTATCCTCCTTCACACAATCCCTCATTCGGAAACGCATCCCAAAAATCCGCTTGCATCTGAAACCCGGTCTTCTGTCCATATTCTGGAAAATGTCAATGGACCGTTCTCTTAGCTACCCACCCCGCGCCACAAAGGAAATGCGTTTAAAGCCGGTGGATATGAATGTATATAGAAGCAGAAAGAAATGGAATCCATCATTGAAACTACCAGTGAAATCACTCTTCTTGACCGCATTCACCGCATTGAGGCGGAGCTGAAGGAGCTCAAGCGTGCTGCGCGTCATGAGCTCAAGGCCCGTCGTCGCCGTCGTGGTTCCAAGAAGGAGGGTGGTAAGAAGGAGAAGGGTGAGACCCCTTCCCAGCTCAAGCCCTGGCATGATGAGGTGCGTCGCGTGTGGGAGGAGCTGAAGACTGCCGACCCCAAGACTCCTTACAAGCGCGCCGTTGCCGAGGCCCATTCTCGTCGCGGGGTGCCTGTTGTTGCACCAGCATCTGTGCCAGTGCCAGCCGTGGAGAAGAAGTCAAGTAAGAAGGTGGAGGCAGCAGCGCCTGCTGCCGCTCCTGTGCCTGCGGCCGCTGTGGCGGAGAAGAAGAAGGGCAAGAAGGCGTCCGCTTAATTACTATAAAAAAATAGTAAAATAATCCCTATAATGTTGCACTATAGGGATTACTTAATTGGTGGGTCTGGGGTTTATTTCTTGGAGGCGGAGCCTGAGGCGGCGGAGCCTGAGGCGGCTCCCTTCTTTCCCTTCCAGCCGCCCTTTTTGGCCGCCTCTTTCTTTGCATCCACGCCGGCGCTATACATGGCGGCGAGTTCGGCCTCCGTGGCGTTCTTCCAGTCGGCTTCCTTAGGGACCGAGACGAAGGTCGGCTTGGAGTATTTACCAGCTTTCGCGCCCTTGCCCTTAGTACCAGAAGGTGCCTTGGTGCAATACATGTAAATCCCGTATGGGCCATTCTTTATTGTGTAATCGCCGGCCACGCGCAGGGTAGAACCTTCTTTGGCCTGGAGTCGTTCAATAATGGATTCCTCAGTGTCGTCCTCTTTCCATGGGACCTTGAGTTCACCGCACTGGACATAGAGGCCGTAGGGACCCTTTTTTCGCACTATAGGAGTGTCATTCCAGGTACCGATTGTGGTCTCGGTGGTCTCGGCGGTTTTGGTTTGGAGGAAGGCATCAATGGCCTCCTGGGTGATTGTTTGGAGGGTGTAGCCGACGGGCCAGCCGTAAAAGGTGGCCTTGGTCTCAGGGACTTTTGCTTTTGCGCCCTTCTTAACCCCTTTCTTCTTCCCCTCCTCATTAGCAACCCCTATAGTGCTTTCCTTTGGCTCCTCCTTCTCCTCCTTCTCTTCTTTCAAGAGCAACGGTCCCTTGGCGGTATTTACGGCTACAATCCCATCGGCAAACTCACGGCGCTTCCCATCGCCCTTATCTGACTGCAATTCCTCGTAGCGGTCCTTGTACGAGTTCCAGGTATCCTTGAGTACCTGTTTCCATGGCTCGGAGCCGGCGGCAATTGCATCCAGTCGTGCTTCCATGCCGGCCGTGAATCCGTAGTCAAAGAGGTCGCCGAAGTGATTGACACAGTATTCCAGGACGGATTGGCCGAGTGCGGTGGGGTAGAGGCGGTCCTTTTCGCCGCCCACTTTGCGTTGTTCCACGGCCTTTTCCAGAGCTGAACCAGGGCTTACACTATAGGTATTGTATTCCACGGTCTTCGCGGGTGTGTCCCGTTTTTCCACGTAGGCTTTTTCCTGAATGGTTTCGAGGAGGGAGGCGTAGGTAGACGGAC
>JACCDO010097443.1_pt1 | contig 11964 bp, 9 predicted proteins | sample 7446101 | NCBI WGS metagenome assembly JACCDO01 (sample SAMN15323440, study PRJNA562643) | freshwater metagenome | isolation source: river surface water | place: USA:Blue River Watershed | collected 2017-08-16 | reverse complement strand
GGTGCGCATCCTGTGGTGGACGCTCACCGCGGTGGCCATCGCCGTGCTGCTGGGGTTGATCGCGGGGGCGATCTGGGGAATCGGGCAGGTGCTCGGGGTGTTGGCGCCCGTCCTGTGGCCGTTGGCCTTGGCGGGTGTGCTCGCCTACCTGCTGGATCCCGTCGTCGATTTCATCGAGCGACGGGGCGTGCCCCGGGCCCGGGCCATCACGCTGGTATTCCTCTCGGCCTTGCTGCTGGTCGCCGGCCTCTGCGCGAGTGTGGTGCCCCAAGTCTACCGCGAGACTCGACAGTTCGCGGAACGGGTTCCGGACTATTCGCGCAAACTCCAGCACGAGATGGATGCCTGGGCCACCAATCCGCCGGTGATGGTGCGCAAACTGCTCGAATTGCGGGCCGCGCGCCCGACGCCTGGGGCGGCCTCCGAAACCGGGGCGGCGGTTCCAGCCGATCCGGCGCAACCGCGCCCGGTGACTCCCCACTCGATGGTGTCGCTGAACTCGGCCTCGAATTGGGTGGTGGATCTCCTGCCGGCCGGTGGGTCCTGGTTCATGGAACAGTTGGGCAAGGTGAGCGGTGGGTTCGGCATCCTGGCCGGGCTGTTCCTGGTGCCGGTGTACGCCTTCTACTTCCTGCTCGAAAAACGGGGTATCGAACGGGAGTGGACCGACTACCTGCCCGTGCGCAATTCGGAGTTCAAAGACGAGTTGGTGTTCATCCTGCGGTCCATCAACGACTACCTGATCGTCTTCTTCCGCAGCCAGTTGTTGGTGGCCATGTGCGATGGCGTGCTCTACACGCTGGGCTTTCTGATCATCGGCCTGCCTTACGCCTTCATCATCGGTCTGATGGCGACGGTTCTCACGATGATCCCATTCCTGGGAGCCATCACCACCTGTGTGGCCGCGCTGCTGGTCGGCTTCGCCAGTTCCGGGAGTTGGATCCTGCCCGCCGAGGTGCTGGCGGTGTTCGCGGTGGTGCAAACGCTCGAGGGACTGGTGATTTCTCCGAAGATCATGGGCGACCGTGTGGGGCTGCACCCGTTGAGCATCATCATCGCGGTCATGGTCGGCACCACGCTGCTGGGAGGCCTTCTGGGTGGCATTCTGGCCATCCCGCTCACGGCGGCCTTGCGGGTGCTGATGTTCCGGTACATCTGGAAGCCCGGCAGCCCGGGGCAGGGCGCTTCCGAGGGTTCGGGGCCCGCCGTTTGAACATTCCGACGGGTTGAGGCCTCTGAGAGGGGTCGGTGCAGGCCCTTTCCGGAGGAACTTCGGTTGGCAAAGCCGCACTCTCAAACCATACTTCCACACGATGAAACATTGGGCGCTGTTGATCCTGGCCGGCCTGTGGCTGCAGTCCGGGGGCCTGGCCAAAGAAACCCGGTCCACGGCCCAACCCGCCTCGGCCAATACGTCAGCCTCGGTGCACTCGGCCACTCCCGACACCGGAGTGCTGCCCTCCAAGTTCACCGATCCCAAGACCCTCGCCCCCGAGGAGTCCAGCGGTGAGATCGCTCGCCTGGCGGCTCGGATGATCGAACGTTCCCATTTTCTGCGCCGGGAGTTCGACGACCGGGTTTCGGAACGGTTCTTCGAACGGTATCTGGAGTCGCTGGATCCCCAGCGGATGTACTTCACCCAAAGCGACTACGAGGAGTTCGCCGCCTACCGGCACCTTCTGGACGACCTGACCCTGCGCCGTGGCGACACCCGCCCCGCCTACGAGATCTTCAACCGCTATCTGCAGCACATCGACCAGCAGTACGCCCTGGTGCAAGGGGTGCTCAAGACCGAGAAGTTCAATTTCGACTCCGACGCCAAGATGCTCCTGAACCGCAAGGAAGCACCGCGTCCCAAGGATCTGCCCGAGTTGCAGTCGATCTGGCGTGACCGCCTCCGATTCGAGTACCTGTCCGAGAAGCTCAATCGCGACTTCGCGACGCTGGCGACCAATGTCTGGACCCAGATGACCACGCCGCCGGAACCGGAATCCGATGCCACCGCGGGCACCAATGCCTTGCCGGCCGCCCCGGCGCCCAAGCTGGTGACCAAACCGATCCTGTCGGGTGGCAAGAAGGTGGCCGACCTGTATGTGGGCGGTCTGGAGACCCGGTTGCATGCGAACCTGTCGACCAACCGGGCCGGCGTGGTGGCCAAGATGGCCGAGAGCGGCAAATTCAAGGGTCCCGCCGACCTCCGCAGCTACTTCGAGAGCAATCTCCAGGGTGACCGGCACGACGACATCGTGAAGACGCTCAACCGCCGCTACAACCGGGTGATGCGCAATCTCAAGCAGTTCGAGTCCAAGGAGGTCCTCCAGTGGTATCTCGACGCCTTGGCGCATTCGTACGACCCCCACACCAATTACTTCGGGCCGCGCGAGGAGGAGGCGTTCAGCATGTCCATGACCCTGTCTTTCGTGGGCATCGGAGCCGTGCTGACGAGCGAAGACGGGTACGCCACCATCACCGAGATCAAACCGGGAAGCCCGGCCGAGAAGAGCAAGATCCTCAAGGCAGGTGACAAGATCGTGGCCGTGGCGCAGGACAAACAGACGCCGGTGGATGTGATCGACGAGAAGCTCCAGAAGGTGGTCGAGCAGATCCGGGGCCCCAAGGGATCGAAGGTCACCCTGACCTACATCCCGTCGGGAGCCGACCTCAGCACCCGCAAATCGGTGACCATCGTTCGTGACACCATTCCTCTCGAAGACCAGGAGGCCAAGGCCAAGCTGGTGCTGTTGCCGGGCGGCAACGGAAAAACCAATCGGATCGGCGTGATCGACCTTCCGGCCTTCTACAGCGGGGCCATCGGTGGCAACGGGGCTTCCAAGAGCCCGACCGCCGATGTGGCCAAACTGCTGCGAAAGCTGATGGCCGAGGGCATCGACGGCGTGGTTCTGGATCTGCGACGCAACGGCGGCGGCTCGCTGGAAGAGTGCGTGAGTCTCACCGGGCTCTTCATCAAGACGGGCCCCGTGGTCCAGGTGGTCAACTCGCTGGGTCAGCAGCGGATCCTCGAGGACGACGACTCCTCGGTGCTGTACGACGGCCCGCTGGTGGTGCTGACGAGCCGGTTCAGTGCCTCCGCCTCCGAGATCCTGGCCGGAGCCCTTCAGGACTACGGTCGCGCTGTGGTGGTGGGCGACAGTTCGACCCATGGCAAGGGCACGGTGCAAAACCTCCAGAGTCTGGAGCCGTTCTATCGGGGCACCGGCAAGCCGGGGCAGGTGAAGGTCACGATCAGCAAGTTCTTCAGGCCGTCGGGTTCGTCCACGCAGCTCAAGGGTGTGGTTCCCGACGTGGTGCTGCCCAGCATCAACAATTTCGCCGATATCGGCGAGTCGTCGCTGAGCAATGCGTTGCCCTGGAATACGATTCCGCCGGTGCGATTCGACAAGGCCGATCGGGTGACCCGTTCGCTGCCCGAGCTTCAACGACGATCGGTGGATCGGGTCGGCAAGGATCGCGACTACGCCTACATCGGCGAAGACATCGAGCGGTACAAGAAGCAACTGGCCGACCGCACCGTGTCGCTCAATGAAAAGAAGCGGCGGCAGGAGATGGACTCCGACCGGAGCCGGGCCGCGACCCGCAAGGCGGAGATCAAGAGCCGCAACGAGGTCGAACCGCTGGCCTACGAGATCACCCTGAAGAACGCCTCGCAGCCCGGACTGCCGGAGCCCAAGGTGGCCAAGCCGGTGGTCGCCGCCACGGCGCGTGATGCCCGCGCCCTGAAGGCGGGGACCTCGAAGGAGGCGGCCGCCGAGCGGCGCCGGTTGCGGGAGGCCGGGCAGGAAGAGGGCGACGACGACGAAGACGGAGTCGCCGCCGACGTGAATCTCCGGGAAGCCGAGCGAATCCTGATCGACCTGCTGGAGTTGTCCCAGTCCCGCGGTGGGCCTGCCGGCGTCACCGCCGGAATCCCCTCGGGGCGCTGAACCCGGAAAAACCCTCCACACGATCCCCAATCAAGAATCCATGAGCATCAGAATCGCCTGTGTCGGTGTCGGACGCATGGGAGCCAACATGGCCCGTCGCCTGAAAGAGTCGGGTTTCCAAGTGACGGCCGTGCACGATCTCCGTCGGAAGCAGGCTCAGGCCCTGGCGGCCGAGTTGGGTTGCGAGGCGCCGGCGCGGCTTTCGGCGGTGACCGCCCTGGCCGATGTGATCATCACCGTGGTCACCGATGATGCGGCCATGGAGGCGCTGTTCGCGCTGAAAGGCGACAGTCTGCTGAAGGGGGCGGCCGGGCGGTTGTTCATCAACTGCGCCACGGTGAGTCCGGCCACCCATGTGACGGTCGAAGCCCGGGCCCAGTCGGTCGGCGCCGAGAGTGTCGAAGCCTGCATGGCCTCGAGCATCACCCAGGCTCGCCAGGGTACCCTGTACCTGATGACCGCGGGCCAGAAGAGCGCCTGCGAGCGGGCCGAACCCGTGTTGGCTCGCTTGTCGGCTTCCCGGCGTTACATCGGACCGGCTGGAACGGCGGCCCAGGTCAAGGCGCTCGTCAACATGGTCATGAACATCAACACGGCCGGGTTGGCCGAGGGCCTCGGGCTCGGAGCGGCCCTCGGGTTGGATCTGGGTGTGCTTCGCGAGGTCTTCTCACAGACGGGAGCCAATTCCCGGGTGTTGGAGACCGATGGTGAAGACATGCAGAAACGCGACCACGCCTGCTACTTCAGTGCGGCCCACGCCGCCAAGGATTCGGGCATCGCCATCGGCCTCGCCAAGAACGCCAAGCTGAAGCTGCCGTTGGCTCAGGCCGCGTGGGGCCAATACTCGCGCATGGTGACGGCGGGGTTGGGCGAATTGGACAAGTCGGGCATCGCCGAGTTGACCTTCCCGGGACGTGGACCCAAGGCGTCCAAAGCGTCCAAGACTTCCAAGCCGGCGAAGGCAGGGCGGAAGCCGTCCAAGGGCTGAGGGAACGGGGCAACCCGAGGTGGGCTCGGGCTTGAGTCGGGCTTGAGTCGGGCTTGAGTCGAGACTGACCCAGGGTCGGCCCGGCTTGAGTGCCTCAGTCCAGCGCGACGGTCCTTCCGCGTGGTGCGGAAGAATACTGCAGGAAGCGGTCGAGGAGCAGTTGCACCCCGAAGTTGTTGACGCCGGAACCGAAGAAGACCGGGGTCAGCTTGCCGCTGAGCACCTGCTCGTGGTCGAACTCGGCCCCGGCCAGTTCCACCATTTCGATCTGCTCGCGAACGGAGGCGTAGGTCAACTCGTCGAGTTTTTCGCGGACCAGGGTGTCGTCCAGGCCGGTCACGTTGACCGGGGCCCGGTACATGCCACCCACGACGCGCTCGAAGAGGTGCACCTTTTTCTCGGCGCGATCGTAGATGCCCCGGAACTCGGGACCGTTGCCCAGAGGCCAGTTCATGGCGCAGGAGCGGATGCCCAGCACGGCCTCGAGCTCATCCATCAACTGGATGGGGTCGCGCGAGGGGCGATCCAGCTTGTTGATGAAGGTGAAGATCGGAACTCCCCGACGGGCGCACACCTCGAAGAGTTTGCGCGTCTGGGATTCGACGCCCTTGCCGGCGTCGATGACCATGATCACCGCATCCACCGCGGTGAGGACTCGATAGGTGTCTTCCGAGAAATCCTTGTGGCCCGGCGTGTCGAGCAGGTTGATGCGGTAGCCCGAGTATTCGAACTGCAACACCGTGGAACTGATGGAAATGCCGCGCTTCTTTTCCAACTCCATCCAGTCCGACGTGGTGGCCCGTTGGTTCTTCCGGGCCGTGACAGATCCGGCCAATTGGACGGCGCCACCGTAGAGCAGCAGCTTCTCGGTGAGCGTGGTCTTTCCCGCATCCGGATGGGAGATGATCGCGAAGGTGCGTCGGCGCTGAATTTCCTCCTGCAAGGTCACTTGTTGCGGATCGGGTTGAGAGGTTTGGAGACTCAAGGAAAACGGCACCCCGGAGGGTGCCGTTCACGATTCTTGATCGGCCTGGGTTCAGCCGGCCTGAGGCGGATTCTCGGGAGCCGCCTCGGCAGCAGGCGTCACGGGCTCGGGCTGCGCTTCGGCTTCAGCGGCCTGATCAGCGGCCTGAGGAGCCTCTTGGGCCAGGGAGGCGGCGACATCGGTCGCAGCCACGGCTTCGGAAGCGGCCTCGGGCGCAGCGGGTTGCTTGTCGCCCTTCTTCGGGGCCTTCGGAGTCGGGGTCGGGCGGGGAGCCGGTTTCTTGGCCGTCTCCAGCATGCCGCTGGCGAACTCGATCACGTGTCCCTGATGGATCAGCCAGTGCAGGTCGTTCAAGACGCTCTGCTGCTCGGTCGTCAGGGGTGTAGGGGCCGGAGCGGTGCCCGGTACCGCAGCGGCGTCGGCCGGGGCCTCGGCAGGAGCCGGGCTCGGAGCCAGCGTCTCGACCAGGCGTTTCCGGTTGGTCCCGACGTTGGTGTTGATGTGCTCGATGATCTTCTTGGTCGTCTCCGACACCACGCTGTTCTCGATGTCCAGGTAGTGGGGGCGGGCCACGGCGACATGCACCACGGTCTTGTCGCGCTTGAAGAACTGCAGCCCCATCGAGGCGAAGGTGTTGCTCAGGGCCGTCGCGATGCGGATGGGGAATCGCTTCTCCTTGTCGAGCGACACGCGCAGGAGGGTCTGCAGCGCGGCCGGAAGCTTGGCATCGGCCTTCGGGGTGAAGGCGTCGACCTGCTTGATGATCGAGGGCTGGTGGACCTCGGCGAAATGGGCCCGGACCTCGTCCATGGACTGCAGTACCTTGGGCTCCGGCACATTGAGGGCCGTGTACTCGAAGCGGAAGCTGACCGACTCGGTCCACTGCTTCACAATGGCCTCGTCTTTCACGATCTTCACCCGGCTCTTGTACATGTCGAAGTTCATCCGGGAGAACCGGTCGGCATGCAGCTTGCGGAGTTTCTCCTGGTATCCGTGGAAGTTCGGAGGCCCGAGCAACTCGCCGGTCATCCCGCATTGGGCGACCAGGGTCCAGACGCCCTTGGGGGGATCACACGGCATCTTCTGGGTCTGGTAGAAGGTGTCGAAATGGGCCTTGAGCGCGTGCTCGGAGGCCGCGGCCTCGCTGAGCCACAGGGTGTCGTCGAGGTTGCAGACGAAGAGCGGCTGAACCGCCACGTCCTTCTTGGTGGCCTCGTCACGGCGCTTGATCACCTTGAATCCGACGGTGTAGCGATCGGGCTTCTGCATGACCAGGGTGGCCACCTCGAACAACGGGTAGGCGCGACCGCTGAGCTTGATCTGGCGGGCCAGCGAGCTGACGCCTCCCTGCTCGGGGGTCAGGGTCAATTCGACCGGGATGAGCGGTTCGGGGCGGAAATCCGGACGACGAGGGCCACGGCCCGGGCCATCACGACGGGGCCCACCCTTTGGATCCCACGCGATTCCGGGGGCGCCACCACCGGGCCCACCTTGAGGGCGGGGTCCGCGGTCGCCACCCGAACGCGGTCCGCCCGGGCCGCCGAAGCCGCCGGGACGGGGGCCACGGTCACCTCCGGAACGCGGTCCACCGGGGCCGCCGCCAAAGCCTCCGGGCCTGGGGCCACCGAAGCCACCGTCACGCCGGGGAGGGCGATCGCCCCGACCAAACCGGCGGTCGCCGCGCGATTCGCCTTCGGTCCCGTCGTAGCGGGCGTATTTGTTCGGATCCGACGGCGAAGTCGCCCAGGCGGGTTGAAACAGTTTGTCGAGGTCGAGGTTGATCTCCAGTGGTTCGCTCATATCAAAAAGACCGCATTGAAGCGGGTGTTCCCAAAACGGCTCGACACAATGGGTTCCGGGCGGGTTGAAAGCAAGCGTCGTTGTCCTGCTTGAAAACGGCACGAGCGGGGCGGCCTAGGGAGTGCCGATCAGCACCGATCCCGATGGAAGGTTCGGGTCCCATTCCACGGGACGGTCGGGGGCGACCTCAGTCCTCGTCGTCGGTGGGCTTGGCGGGTTGGGAGGGTTCGGACCGTCCGGACGAGTCGTCCGCTTCGATCACCGGTTCCTCGGGTTCCTCGGGCCTGGGTTCCTCGGGAGGGGCCAACTCGACCTCGATCTCACCAAAATCCTCGCTCTGCACCACCTGGAGGTGACGCAGTCGCGTCAGTTCTAGCATGGCGAGGAAGGTGACGACGACCTCGCTGCGAGTGCGCGCTTCGGCGAACAGTTCGCTGAAGCGGAACCGCCCGCGCTCCTGGATGAGGATCCTCAGCGCCGCCATCTTCTCGGAGACCGTGTAGGGGTCGGCCTGGATTTCGCGGACGTCGTCGCGCTCGCTGAAGCGCTTGAGGATGACGCTGACGGCCTGGATCAGGTCGAAGATCGAGACGGGTTCGCGCCGCTGGGGCTCGGTCTCCGGCAGGACCACGGGGGTCGAGCGATGTTCGTAGACCTGATCCATGCGGTTTTCGAGCGATTGGAGCTCGGCCGCCGCATCCTTGAATTTCTTGTACTCCACCAACCGGCGGATCAACTCGAAGCGGGGATCCTCTTCGTCTTCTTCGCCCACCTGGGCATCGGGTTTCTGGTCGGCCGGAAGCAGTTCGCGACTCTTGATGTAGATCAGGGTGGCGGCCATCACCAGGAATTCACCGGCGATCTCCAGGTCCAGTTCGCGCATCTGGTCGATGTAGGCCACGAATTCGGAGGCGATCCGGGTGAGGTTGACCTGATAGATGTCGACCTCCTGTTTTTTGACCAGATGCAGCAGGAGATCGAGCGGCCCCTCGAAGACATCGAACTGGACCCGGTACTCGTTCATGAGTCCGAGCGGCAGTTGTTTCCATCGGGACAAATCGATGGCGGCCTCGGGCGACTCGCCGGGCAGCGGCGGAGTTTCGGGAAGAGGGGGGGCTGGAACCGGGGTTTCGGGGACGGGCTCGCTCATCTCGGGGGAAGGGACAGGTCGGGAAGGGGGCGCGTCAGCGGACCACCAGCGACACGTGGCGGTTGGAGGCTTTTTCGCTCAGCCATGAGCGGAGCAGGTCGACAATCCAAGCCGACCACCGGCGGCATTCCGGGCACCAGTGCTTGCGCCCCGTGATCATCTTGACGCAGCCGCGCAGACCCGAGAATTCGACCGTCTGGGGGCCTGACTCGAGCGCGGCGGCCAGTTGCCCGAGCAGGGCCTGTTGGAAGGCCAGCTCGCCAAGCGTCACCGAGGCCACAGCGATGGCCCTGAGGTCGCCCCGCCAGACCTGACCCGGGGCGGCTCCGGGGGGTTCGCAGGTCGGCGCATCCGGAACCGCAGGGGCTTCGGAAGCCGTCTCGGTCGGGGGCGGGTTGATGGCCGTGACGTCGGCGGTCAGCCCCAGACCCTGGAAGACCTTGGACAGGGCCGTGGCGAACTCGGCCACGGTGACATGGCTTTTGCCGAGCTCGTCCTTGAAATAGTGCAGGACCCCGGCGGCGGCCTGTTTCATCCATTCGGGGTCCACCTGATGGGCGGCGCTGCCGGCCAGTTCGAAGGTCAGGTGTTCGACCGAGCAGGGGATGTAGTGTCCGCCCTCCTGGGCCACCAACAGAAAGTCGTCCCGGAGGGCGATCATGGAGCGCGCCCCCCGCGGGCCGCGGCTGCGGCCTCGGCTTCTTCGATCAGTTCCAACTGCCGCTTGTCATCGACGGGCAGGGATTCCAACCGCTCCACTTCGCTCACGAAGTCGGTGGCCTCTTCGAAATTTCGGTAGATGCTGGCGAAACGGACGTAGGCGACGGGGTCCAGTTTGCGCAGTTCGCGCATGACCCGCTCGCCGATGGCCCGGGAGGTCGTTTCCCGGTCGAACCCGCCGACGAGACCCTCTTGGATGCGCTCGACGGCCGAGGCGATGTCGTCTTCGGAGACCGGTCGCTTCTGGCAGGCCCGTTGTAGGCTCGAGATGAGCTTTTCTTTGGAGAACACCTCCCGACGCCCGTCGCGCTTCACGACCATGAGGGGATCGTGCTCGATCTGCTCGTAGGTCGTGAACCGGTGTTCGCACGCCAGACATTCGCGCCGACGCCGGATCGTGGCCCCCTCCTTGGAGGACCTGGAATCGATGACTTTGTCATCCTGACCGCCGCATTTGGGACAGCGCATATTGGGAGGCGACAATCAATCGGCTGTGGCCTTGGTTGAAGTAAGCCACTATCGGTTGTGTCGTCAACCCGTTTGCCGGGAAACTTGCTCACAATGGGACCCTGGGAGATCTCGCCCCTCCATTGTCGCCCCGGCGTCCCGGTTGCCCGGGGCTCTTTTCCGAGAACCTGAAGCCTGACAACGGCCATCGGGAGAGTAGCCTGTCCCCATGAGCAAGTCCTTGGTGGAAGTGCGCGGGGTCCACAAATCGTTCCGGACGGGGGATCACAAGGTCCGCGTTCTCCAGGGGGTCGACCTGAGCGTGGAGGTTCAGGAGAGCCTGGCGATCATCGGACCCAGTGGCTCGGGCAAGAGCACGCTCTTGAACCTGATCGGGACGCTCGATCAACCCGATCAGGGAACCATCGTCATCGACGGCAAGAATCTCTCGATGATGGCGGGTGACGAACTGGCCGACTTCCGCAATCGCCGCATCGGTTTCGTGTTCCAGTCGCACCACCTGCTGCCCCATCTGACGGTGCTCGAGAACGTGTTGGTCCCCTTGCTGGCCCGTGCTTCCCGTGTGGAGGACGAGGCTTTGGAGCGGGCCGGGAAGCTGTTGCGCCGCGTCGGACTCGAAGCGCGTGAGGACCAGCTTCCCGGGCGCTTGTCCGGTGGCGAGCGCCAACGCGTGGCGGTGGTCCGGGCGCTCATCCATCAGCCGCGACTGTTGCTGGCCGATGAACCCACCGGAGCGTTGGACCGCGCTTCGGCGGCCGAGGTCACCCGGTTGTTGACCGAGTTGAACCGGGAGCATGGCACCACCCTGATCGTGGTCACCCATTCCGAGGAACTGGCCCGACGCATGGACCGTGTGGTGGCGATGGAAGACGGGGTGCTGGTTTGAACGCGGTTTCTGAGATCCAAGGTTCCGCGAGGGCGCGAGCCGCATTCGGGCTTTCGGTTTGTCCCGGACAACGCCCCGCCCCCAGACTGGTCCCATGATCGAGCGCCGGGACTGGAAACCCGAGGAAGTGATCCGGCTGACCCTTCGGGTGCTGATCGGATTCGTGGTCGCTGGGCTGGTCCAGTCCCTGTGCGGCTCCTTCGGGGCGGAGGGCCGACCGGGCCTCGGCCGTTGGCCGGCTCTGGTGCTGGGCCAAGTGTGTTTCCACGGCGTTGTCGTGGTGGCGATGGCGGTGTTCCTGAGAAACCAGCGCCGGAGTTGGACGGCGGGTTTCGGCTTGGCGACGGGCGGCAGCGCCCGGGCCATCGGGATGGGGATTCTCGCGGGGTTGGCCTTCCTGCCGGCGGCCTACGGACTGCAGTGGGCCATCGGAACCTGGCTCAAGACCCTGGGCGTGGAACTGCCCGCCCAGACGGCCATCGGCATCCTGACCGAGGCCGATGCCGCCGGACGGGCGGCCATCTTTCTGACCGCCGCGATCGGGGCCCCATGGGTCGAGGAGATGCTGTTCCGCGGGGTGGCCTATCCGTTTCTGCGGGATTTGGGCTGGCCCCGGGCCGCGTTCTGGGGGACCGCCATCGCCTTCGGCCTGATCCATGCCAACCGCAGCGTCCTGGTGCCGTTGACGGCATTCGGGTGTCTGCTGGGGCTGCTCTACGAGCATTCCGGAAACCTGCTCACGCCGATCGCCGCCCACGTCACCTTCAACTCCGCCCCATTCGTCCTGCTGGCCTTGGATATCCGCCTGGACCGTTGAATCGCGCCGTCGATCCGACTTCCGACTCGACCGTCACCGACCCGGCCGACACCGTTGCGCGCATGACCGGTTCGCCGAGCGCCGCTTTGAAGCAGGAATTGATCGAGATCGGCCGCGACTTCCACCGCCGGGGATGGTCGTTGGGCACGAGCAGCAACTATAGCGCCGTGGTCTCGAAGGATCCGCTCCGGCTTCTCATCACCGGCAGC